>Ga0307928_10002580_pt1 | contig 13915 bp, 16 predicted proteins | sample AceLakmetagen232_FD_201815 | JGI IMG/M metagenome (GOLD analysis project Ga0307928, IMG submission 201815) | Saline water microbial communities from Ace Lake, Antarctica - #232 | ecosystem: Environmental > Aquatic > Non-marine Saline and Alkaline > Saline | place: Antarctica: Ace Lake... | reverse complement strand
CAAGCGGTAATTTTATATTGAGTTTTATAAGTCCTACAGGTGATAAAAGGGCTATTTTTATATGTGCTGGTGATGGTGTAACATCAAATGATTTTAATAAATTTACTGCAACGGGTTCTCCTGTTTTCCATATTGGGTGGGTTATTGGGGAGAATATCAAACCATATTACAGTGCTTCTTATGGAGCTGGTGTTGATATTATTACATATACAAAAATTAATTTATAAATTTTATATACCGTTTAAAAAATTTTTTATATAATTTTATTATATAAAATCACTATTCAAACAACTACTAACTACTAACTACTAACAATGGCAGCGACTTCTCAAAATTATACGGGTTCAGGATTATATGCAAATGGAGCTTCAACAATAAATGGAGCTTTGGGGGTAGGAGCAGTTACCTCAACAGATTTAGTACAATCTACAAACCTTGCATCAGGAACAGCAGGCACTGAATTTGTTGTAGATACATCAGGAAATATTACAGCATCAGGAACAGTGGCGTGCGGTGCTGTAACTTCTACAGATTTAGTACAATCTACAAACCTTGCATCAGGAACAGCAGGCACTGAATTTGTTGTTGATACATCTGGTAATATTACCGCTTCAGGAACTATTGATTGCGGTGCAGTCACTTCTACAGATTTAGTTCAATCTACTAATCTTGCATCAGGAACAGAAGGCACTGAATTTACAGTAGACACCTCGGGAGATTGTGTTGCTAATTCCTTTACCGGCGACGGTTCAGGACTTACAGGAATTACAGTTTCTAATATTTATTCAACAGCAGCTCTAACAATTCCTGATGATGGTATTTCTGGGATAGCAACAACTATTCCCATAGGTGAAGCAGCTATTCTAATGATTAAGTGTAAAAATGCTGATGATGCATGTTGTTGTGCTGTTCTTGGCGGAGCTGATGGTGCTCAATATATGGCAAGGACAGCTGGAACAACAAGCTCTACTCAACTTGTTGTATATGATGGAGCAATATTTTATGAGGTTAGATATGCAGAATCGTGGGGAGGCGGTGTCTCTTCTTCCGCTTGCAATATGACTGAAATTAGGCAAGTAATTGAATAAATAAATATTTTTAAATTTTAATATATCATTGTAAAAATAATAATATATTGTTAAATTATATAATAACTATGGAAAATACTGCTAAACAATATATGGGAGATGGCTTTTATTCTGATGGAGATAGCGAAATAAACGGTGATTTAACTCTAACTGGTACTTTAATAGCACCATTTTTTCAAAGTGGTATTGTAATAATACCGAATGATGCTACATACATTGATATACCATTATCTGAAACTACTGGTTCAGCTTTTTTGCATATTCATTGTGAAACGGCAGACGATGCTGTTGCTGTCTTTACTTGTGTTAAAGCAGCAACAACTGGCGCAGGAAGTGTTATGCGCTTAGATTATCAAAACGGTACAACATCCTCAAAAAATTTGTTATGTGATTGGCCTACAGGAGCTGCTAAAATTCAAATAAAATATTCAACCTTGTGGAATGGTGGCGTAGGATCAACAAACGCACATTATTCATTGTTTATGGATCCTAAAGAATAATATATTTAATTTTTTAATCGTTGAATCATAATAAAACGGTCGTTTCTTCTTTTTATCATTTTAAAAATTCTAAATTAAAATGATAATTTTAGAGTTAAAAACTATACGATTGTAATTATATAGTTTAAATGACTCTAAAAACATATTTTTTTATGTTTTAGGGGTCTTTGTATTTAAATTGAAGGAACCATTATCACTCTCTATACATATTCTATCATCATTAGAATCATGCTGCATTATTATTTTAAAGTCAATAAAGTTATCGGGTAATGTATGTGTTATACATTTTAAACATATTTGCTGGCTTCTCAAAAAATATCTAAATTCAATATATTGATCATCTTCTATTTCTTCATCATCTTCATTTATGGATTCTGTTTTTATTTTTTCTTCATTTTCAAATTTTACTTTAATTCTTTCTTGACATTTAGAGCATATATCGTTAAAGATTCGAACTTTAAGCATTTTTTTTTTAGTTTGTTTTAGTTTTAGTATATATAATATTACTATATATATTAATTTTCAACAATTAAAATCTATAGTAATATTATATATAATGACAACGGATGTGTACGGATATTGTAGGGTTTCAACCCTTGAGCAGGCAGAAATGGGAGATAGTATTGATACTCAAAAGAATAAAATAATAGAATTTGCTAAAAAGCATGATTTAAATATTTTAAATATATTTTGTGATTTGGGTGTTAGTGGTGCTGTTCCACCGCATTTGCGTCCTGAAATGAAAAAATTATTATTAAATTTAGAAGCTGGGAACGCTCAAGGATTAATAATACATAAAATTGATAGATTATCAAGATCAATTAAGGATTTTATAAACTTAATAGATGGATTTAATAAAAAGAACATTGAAATATTTATTATAAACCCTGAGATTAACACTAAAACTACATACGGTAAATTTACAATAAATCTATTATCGGTAATATCAGAACTTGAAAGAGATATAATTAAAGAACGTACAATAGATGTATTAAAGAATAAGAAAGCAAAAGGAGAGAGAACAGGAACTGTGCCATATGGAAAACAACTTGCTAAAGGTTCTACAAGTTTATTAGTAGATAATGATGAAGAACAACAGACAATCAATATAGCTCGAGAATTAAGAGCAGAACGAAAAATAGTAAACGGTAGACCAAAACCAAAGACATATAAAGAAATATGCGAAATATTAACAGAACAAGGACGAAAAAATAAGAGCGGGAATATAAACTGGTTCCCTAATCAAATAAAGAATATGTGTACAAAGGATTAAATTAATTTAGGTAAAAATTTATCTCCGTAATGTATTTTACATAATTCATATTTTGAACCTGTGATATTTGTACAATGTTCATGAATACATTGTTTTTTTAACTTTGTATGCTTATGTTTGTGGCAATATCCAGCGTTTAAAATGTTTGTTTGGCATTCTTGACCGTCCAAGAATATATATGCACATTTGTTTATTAATTTGTTTTTTGAATGTTTTTTAATTTTTTCCATTGTTATTTAATATCTATATATAAATAAGTATTAGATTTAAATTTTTAAATATTATTCAAATGTTTTTTAAATGTTTTTAAATAAAAAGATAGTTTTAAAAAAGTAGTTTTTAAACTATCTTCATTGCCAATAGGTTTACTTTTTTAGCCTCTTGGGGTGATAGTTTTGGTGAAAAAAGTTTTGTTTTATATAGAGAATGAAAAACCTGTTTTTGTTTCAAATATTTTTTTAATAAAACTATCTTCTAAATGCTTAAAAAAGTATGTATAGAGACGATAAAGATAGTTTTTTTTGGCTCTAAAAACTATCACCCTCAGAGTAAAAAAAGTATGTCTATATAGATGAAGATAGTATAAATAATTAGTTATTTTTAAATATTATACCACTGTATAAAATTTAAATATAGGTTTTTTAATAGAAAAAACATTTTTTACTGGTTTTTTTTTTCTCTTGTAATAATATATAAGAAATAAAAATGGAATTTTTGACTATTACTCCGAGAAAGTTCGAAATGAAAAATGGACAAAAAAATGTTCAATTTTTTTGTGGTTGGCAAAAAAAAGAGAATCAAAAAATGCTAGACATTACAACAATGAAAGGACCGAAAGCTATTTCAACAGGTTCTAATAATGGATTAACAGTAATAGATTTTGATACTAAAGATACAGAAATACTGATAAATGGCATGAAATTATATAAAATAATAATGAAAGAAGTTTTAAAAAATAACCCAAATTTTAAAACGCCACAAGTTACAACACAATCAGGGGGGAAACATTTATATTTCAAGTACAATAAAACATTAAACAGTACATCAGAAGTAATGACATATAAAAATAAAGTATATGGTGTTGATTTGCGTAATGATGGGGGGTGTGCGTTTTGTCCTCCGTCTCAAATTGATAATGAACATTATTATATGTGGGATATTGATTTTACAGAAGCAACGCCGCAAGAAATACCAGAAGAATTTTACAAATATTTTAATAATAAAGCAATTAAAAAAGAAATAAAAACAAAACCAAAAAAAACAAAAAATATTAATAACAATATTGTTATTAATAATCAGATTATTAATAATCAAGATCAAGAACAAGAAGAACAAGAAGAACCAGAAAGCACAGAAATCGATCTTACAGAGTATAATATATTATCATATGTATTATCTAAACTACCACTCGGGATGTTAAATAATTATGATGAGTGGTTATCCATTGGAATGGCATTACATAGTATAAATACTAATTATATCGATTTATGGCGTACTTTTTCTAAAAAATCAGATAAATTTAATGAGGATGATATGCGCAAATGGGACGGATTTAATAAGAATAAAACAGGATATGACGAACAATACCTATTAAAAAAGGCCTTATTATTTGTCGAAGAGGGTATAAATATTCAATATTCATATTTAATTAATATGATATTTGGAGGAGAAGAGGACCATGCAGATTATTATTTTAATATAATTAAAAACGATGTTCGTATTATTAGTAAAAAACAATGTTTTATCTATAATAAACAGCATTGTTTGTGGTTAGAATCTGTCGAACAATCATTTATAACCGCTGATTTAAGTAGGACGTTTAGAAATATATTTTTAGATTGTAAACGATATCTATTAACATTATGTTTTGATGATTTTAATGATTCTACAAAGAAATACAATAAATTGTTAGCAAGATTAGAAAAAAAATACAATGAATGTACAAGTACACGACATGATAAAGCAATAAGAGATAAACTTATTACACGGGAAGAAATAAACGATGCAGAATTTGAGGAAAAATTAAATAAAATTACTTATTTACTTCCAATAAAAAACAATAATGTTATTGATTTAAGAACAGGCGATGTATTGAAAAGAACAAAAGAGCATTATTTTTCTTTTTCTTGTCCTGTTGAATATATAACAGATTGTGATTTTAAAAATGCTAATCGCTTTTTCTCTGATATATCAAACAAAGATGAAGAAATTAAAAACTATTTAATCAAACGATGTGGCTATTATTTAACAGGTGAAATTAATAGAACATTTGATTATTGGATAGGTGTTGGACAAAATGGAAAATCACTGCTATGTGATATTTTAAAGGCGATTTTATATAAATTTTTTGCATCTTTGGCGAAAAGTGTAATGTTTCAAGATAAAAAAAAATCATCGGGAAATGAGGCTACATCATATTTACTGGCTTTAAAAAAGGCTCGTGTAGGAGTTGTTGGCGAATCAGATTATGATGATGTAATTAATAAAACAATTGTAAAAAATGTAACTGGTGGTGATGGTATTTCAGCGCGTGAATTACATACAAAGCAAGAAGAGTTTGTAAGTAAAACCAAATTAATAGTAATGACAAATAACGATCCAGCCGAACCCGATATAGAACAATCAATAAAAGACCGTTTCAATTATATGACGTTCTTTCAGCGTTTTGATATTTCACCAAAAGATTGTGAAATTAAATGTGATCCAGAATTCGCTAAAAACTTAACAACATTATATTTAAATGAAATTTTTTCATTTTTAGTAAAATATGGCAGTGTAGAATTTTATAAAAATAAGATTTTCGAAACTCCAAAAAGACTACAACGCGCGAAAAATGATTTTTTCGAAAATCATGATATTATACAACAATTTATTGATTGTTGTTATGAAAAAACTAATAATATTAACGATGTTGTAAAACCTGTTGATTTGTATGATACATTTAAATATTGGTGTACCGAGTCAGGCGAATCTGCAAGTAGTTTTAATAGTACTAAATTCGGTTTAGATGTAAAAAAAAAGGGCTTGGAAAAATCATTAACTGCAAGAAAGGGTATAAAATATTATATTAGATTAAAGAGAAAAGAAATTGGTGATGAAATTGATTTTATTTAAAATTACAATATTTTTCCTATAGTTAAAAAATATTTAATATAGGAAAAATTAAAATCTCAGTATATAATATACACAATAATACTCATAAAATTTAATGCAAGTTTCAAGCTATCCTCATAATATTTGTTCTTATTTATTTTGTGACGGCAGGAAATGCAACGCAAAGATTAAAAATAATCATAATACAGGAATGTGCAGTATACATCAAAAACAGAAAAAAAAAGAAAAATGCTCAGTAGAAAACTGTACTAAAAATACACAATCTAAACATAAATTATGTACTTATCATTACCCTTTTAGACATATTATATATGAAGAAAGAATCGAACAAATTAAACAAGGTAATATTAAATTTCTTGAAAACATATCAAAAAAATATGGATGTTTAGAAGATCCTATTGATATGTTAATATTTGATACTTCAAACGAAAAAAAAGCACAATAATTTTTAAAAATATACAATAAAATCTTGACTATTATACAGATTATTATGTATATTTTTATTACATACCAAAGTTTTTTTATCCCTAATATATTTTCTCCGTTTTGCATTAATTTCATCTCTATGTTTTTTTCTGTATTTTCTTCTTGTAATATTTTTTCGCTCTTTTTTTTCTTTCTCTGTTAATATTTTTTTTTCCTTTTTTTTTAGTGATTGTAATTCATAATATATCCGCATATAACGATTATATGTTGTATTATAAATAGGTTTATGTTTAGAACATATATTTATTTTTGAAATAGTTTTTTTATTGCACAATAAACACTTCGACATTTGGTGTATATTCTAATCTAACATTTTTTTGATGTTCTTTTAATACTACGTATGGATAATAAAAAGTATCTTTATACATTATTTTATTATATAAGTGTATATAATAAAAATGATGACTATAAATCAACAGAATAGAAAGCAACATAAGAGATTAAAAAAGATAATAGCACAAGAAGATATAAATTTTAAAGGAAGGGGAATTGCAGGAGATATAGCTAAAAAAACATTTCAGTTATTAGCTAATTCATATAGATCTAAATATTGTGACGGTAAAGCAAGACCATTATATAAAGGAGAGTTACACCTACCCTGTCACAACTTTACTGGCCCGTTTACAAGGATTGATATTCCTGCGGTTCGTAACCAAGCTCCTTATAATATGATAGATTTTCAGGCAAAAATTCACGATACTGCCTATTATAATGCATCCTTCTTAAATGATAATAAATCTATCAAACAAGCTATTAAAAAGGCAGATGATGAATTTTTACAGAATATAGAACCATTTAAAAATGAAAGTGGTTATAGATTAGGAAAATTAGGAATTGAAGGAAAAATGGCTATTTCAAAGGTCTTTCCGTCTCTAATGGCAGCGTTATTGAGCGATAAACACATTTAAAAAGAATATATAAGTATATTTTTTTACTATTTACAAAACTATATAATAATAATATGTAATTATATATATACAGAACATGAAATATATACTAAATTACAAAGAAGGATCACCAATAGCTAAAATAAGAGGAGGAATTAAAGACAAAGACGTAATATTTATATTAGATGAAGATGATGAAAGATTTAAAAACCATGATAATACAAATTTATCAGATGATGAAAAAACCAATATTTTAGCGCTTAATTTCTTTAGAATGATGAAGGGCAGAATGAATTCTAAAGAACTTAATAAACTTCAAAGTTGTTTAATTAAAGAAAAAAAACCACTCGCAAAAATGGAAAAAATGAATGAATTTTATGAAAACGGGTTAGATTTATTAAAAGAAAGAACAAATAAAGAAATAATTTTAAAGGATGGTAAATTATACCCATTGTTTAATATTGATAAGGATAGAGAAGTATTTTATATAGCTGGTATGTCTGGCAGTGGAAAATCAACATATATATCATATTTAATGAAAGCGTATAAATTAACATTCCCTAAGAATAGAATATATCTTTTTAGTGAAAAGGAGGAAGACCCTGCATTTAAAGATAATTTCTTTACTCGTGTAAAAATAAATGAAGATATTTTAAAATATCCTTTTAAATTAGAAGATTTTAGGAATTCATTTGTAGTATTTGATGATTATGAGGATGGAATAGATAAAGCAGTAAGCAATGAATTAAAACGACTTAGTAAATATGTAATGAATAAAGGACGTTCAAATAAAATAAATATGGCTTATGTTTCTCATCTTGCTAATGATTACAAGAATACAAGGGATATTCTAAATGAAATGACATCGTGTACTATATTTCCATTTACGACTAGTCAGCATAGTTTAAAATATTTATTGGAACGTTATTTTGGATTTGATAAAGAAATTATTAAAAAAATTAATAATCTACCCTCGCGATGGGTTACTATCTATAAGGTTCCGTTACTTATAATGTATGATCAGGGATGTTACCTTGTAAAATAATATAATAACTTATTATATACAATGAACAATAATGAGAATAAGACATTTATAAATGAAAAAATACATAAAAGTTTAAGCAATTGGGATATAAACAAATATTTAGATAATAAATGTAATTTAATTTTGTACTATAAATTAAAGAAATATAAGACCATAAAAGAAGTACTGGGACAATATAATAAATGTGTTATTTTATATCAGAACGGCCGAGGCTCTGGTCATTGGACTTGTTTATATAAAATAGACAATAAAAAAGATACTATATATTTTTTTGATAGTTACGGATTAATGATTGATAAAGAATTTATATTTATAACTAAAAATATAAAAAGGGAACTTGGAATAGATTATAATTATTTATCTAAACTATTATACGATAGTAAATTGAAAGTTGAATTTAATGAATATCAATTACAAACGTACAAATCAGGGTACAATACTTGCGGCAGATGGGTTATGTTTAGATTAAAAAATAATAATTTATCAGTAAAGGAGTTCTATAAATTGTTTAGAGGGTTTAAAAATAAGGATTTAATAATAACATTATTGACAATAAAAATATAACATTAATATATACGGATTAATAATGACGATTGCAAAAAAACGAATTTACTATACGCTACAGATTGATAATAATTATAGAGAAAAAGGATCAGAAGAACCAATATTAGCAGAAACGACTATAAATACAGTTGATTTTTTAAAACATCAACAAGATTATAATTTAACAGTAACAAGCTTTGAATTATATGGCGTAATACCTATAATGTTATTTCCAATATTAGAGAACACAAATCCAAATATAAACGATTCTATTTACGGAGTTTGTATATCGTATGATGGAAATGATTATCCACAACGTGTAATATATGATCCTGATAATAACTATATTTTACCTAATGCACCGGTTAATAATGGAGGTAAACAAGATTTTTCAACTAATTATTATAATGTTTATACATTTGAAAAGATAGCAGCATTAATAAATACAGCTTTATTTATAGCATACGGTAATTTTAATGCTGTTCATGGTGGTGTTCATGGGACCCCACCTTGGATAATATATGATAAAGGAACGGGTTTATTTTCATTAATTGCTGAATTTTCATACTCATTGGCAGGAGCTGCTAAAATTCATTTTAATGTTTTATTGATTCAATTATTCGATAATTTTAGATATGTTTTTAACAGTTATGATGAAAGTAATTTTAAAGCATGTGAATTTATTATAGAGAATAAATATAATACAAATGCATACGCTATAAAAGGGGCTACGATACCAGCTCCTCCCCTCAATCCTGATTATTTAGAGATGTGTCAAGAATACGACACGAGATACCTTTTTAGTAACATTAAAAGTATATTTTTTACATCAAATTCAATACAAACACGACCCGAGTATTTACCTTTTGGCCAAGCCAATTCATTTAATCCTAATATTAAAAATATACTGGCATCTTTTGATATTTTATATGAAAGTGGTAAAATAAGCTGGCGAGAAGTTATATATTATATTCCTTTTGTGTATAAATGGGTTAATTTAGTAAGTAATCAAAGTTTAAACCGTTTACAATTATCTATAAATTTACTACTTTTTAACGGTGATGTAATACCTTTTTACATTCCTTCGAATAAAATGGTAAATATTAAATTATTATTTGAAGAAAATTAATATAGTTGTTAAAAATATAAAATATATATTTAATATATAAACAAAACTATAAAAAACCTTACAAATGGCTATGCAACAATTACTAGATACTACAAATAGGAAGACATGGTTAAATGCAAGAATTAATATACTAACAGTTACATCAATTAGAAATGATAGCGGTCTATCTTTCGAGGAGCATTTAACAGTACCCACAACTATTATTTTTAATGCTGGCGGAACTACACAATCTATAAATATTGAATTCCGGAGAGAAGGAAATATAGTACAAATGTATATACCATATATATCATATACTCTTACAGCTACCGCCGTAACATTCCAATTCTCGGCAGTCATTCCTCCTTCAATGATACCACCTTCTTCATTCTATAATGCTATCACGGCTAATTATGCAGATACAACTTTAAATACTGATGTTCCTTATAAATTTATAATAAATAATAATTCTTTATCTGGAACCGTTTTAGATCATGCCACGTTAACTTTTCCAGCAAATACTATCAGTATCGGTGGTATTTCGGCTTCTTGGCCTAATGATACGTTTTTTTAAATATATTTTCATTACTAATTAATTAAATAGATTTATTTAATTAATTATATTACTTAATCTGAATACCCTATAGATTCGTTGTCTGATTCGTTGTCTGATTCATTATCTGACAATTCATCTATTCCTGCACCCCTTATATTCATTAATAATTGATTACGTGATATTAACGCTCCGCCTTTTTTATCGCATTTAAAAGCAGTTGCCTTTTTTCTTTCACCTCTGGGACAAACACTCCACCCTGTTTTCGTAGGTTTCTTTGGTCTTGAACTTTTTCTTTTTTTTTGAGTATCTGTATTAATTTGTTCTGGTATATCATCTGAACTCATTTCTATAATTAAATCTTTATACCACTTATTTTCGCCATACTCTTTTACATATTGTCGTATTTTTGCTTCAGCACTATCAACAAGACCACGGTTAATAGCTGTTTTTATTTGAGTCTTTAAAGCTCCTTCTTTAGTACCTGACCCATATAATAAACGACCACCGGTTGCAAAACCGTTAGCATAACCCTTACCGATAGCCCTTTTTGCATGATCAAAATAAGGCATTGCTTTTGTAATTACATTACACGATGTTTTTGCAAAACTCTTGAATTTATCCCATAAATCACCACCATATAACGACCCTTCACTCTGTATAAATGAATGATCCTTTAATAATCTTGTATTGTTTAATACTTCTTGTGAGACTATACCTGTATGAACTAACATTACACCGTTGTAAATTTCAACAAGTCCATCATATACAAAAAGTGTAACAATTTCAACATCAGATGTTAAAAATTGGTTATTATTTCTAATAGTAATATTATAAACAAATTGAGATGCAGTAGGCATTCCAACAGAATATCCATCAGGTATTGATAGATCTTCACTCGATATAAGTATTGGAGATCCGCATAAACCTATATATCCTCCGTCATATTTCTGGGTTAATCCTTTAAATTCAGTAAACGACATATCCAAGCCATTTTTAACACTCATATTATATAAATCAGATTGAGAAGCAGAAGATAATTGACCCGATACATTTAAAAAGTTAATCGAAATATTTTCGATACTAAAAAAAGTATCAGTAGTAGTATAATTAGTACTCGCAAAAGATGGTTGTGCGTATATATAAATAGCTTTAGGGACATAAGATAATTGTATACTGCTATTTGTAAAAGTTCCTGACATATTAGGAGCTAAAGTGCTAGAAAGTGTATTGGGATGTGATGATATTTTATAATATTGATAAAATGAATGATCAGGAAAACTAAAAATTTGATCAACTGTAGGAGCATTTAGATAATTAACTAATAACTGAGGGATTGCAGTAATACCAGTTGCTATTTGAGTTGTTGCGCTTGTAATCGAAACTCCTGCAATAACATCTTGAGACCATATTAGGTCTAATTTTCCAGCAGAAAAACCAAGATTAAACCCTAAATTATTAACACCAATCAAGGCAGAATCTAATATCTGACTAGAATATAAAAACGGTGATATTATTAGAGGTTCAGTAACCGTAAATTTAATTATTGCAGTTATAGGAGCGCCTGTTGAAATAGGGTTTACAAGACTATCAATGAAAAAAGAACCACGCCCCAGTTTTTTTGATGTCGAATTTTGATAGTCAGCCAAAGGATTATTAATTGCTCCAACACCATCGCTATAAGTTTGATAATTATCTAAATAAGAAGGAGACCCTGATAGATCATAATCTAATATATTTAAACCGCTTTGAACGTTATTAAATCGAAGCAATGCTTTCATCACTTTGTTATAATTTACGTTAACTGAATTTCCGTTCAGAGTGGCTGTCAGGTTATCAGTGATAGACATGATCGGAAACGCTCTAGGTGCTGCAAAATTCTTTTCAACCAATGCAACACCTATTGGCGCTGTTCCAACTAATGTTACTTGAAATTGCATTTTTAAATACATTCTACGATCAATTAAGGCCGTAGTTCCTTGAGTATTAAACGAAAATTCAACTCCTGAGGAACTATAACTACTAGCATTTTGCGCAACATAGTTGCTATTTTGAGTTCCTTTTGGAATTCCCCAAGTTAAATTCTCCTTAGCATATTTCATGCATTTTAATCTTGGGTCTAATATATTAGTAAATTTTAGCTTCTCCATAGCAGCCTGAGTGACTGGTTCTATATCGTGAATCATTTTGAATTTTAGTTTGAATGTATATATATATAAAATATATTTTTTATATTATATTATATTATATTATATAATACATTTCAAACTATGAAGAATTACGGAACACGTTACGAGGTCTACAACGGAACAGCGAAAATGACACGCGCTGGATTATTAAAAAAAGATTTTGCAATTAAAAATAATAAACTTATGAGTATGAAAGAGATGACAAGAGACAAAAAAAACGTTTCTAAAATGGCTACAATGCGTTCATTGAAGGTTACACCAAAGAGAACAACGGGTTCATGTTTAACATGCAAACCATTCTCAAAAAAAAATAGTTTGACAATTAAAGGCGGAAAAGCAGAAGATTCTAAATTAAAAGCTATTTTAAAAAAGTCAAACTATAATCTATCAGATGGAGAGATTAAACAATTAAAATCATTATATGGTAATGGAATTATTAGCGAGTTGCTCGGTTCTATAGGTCTTGGATATTCTAAGGGCGGGGACTTCTCAGGCTTTTTAGATGGCTTACAGAAAGTTATTACAACAGGATTGACACTTGCTCCTTTAATTGCAAGAGTAATATAATCATCCTTAAAAATTAATATTCTGTTTTAATAATATAAACAAAAAAAAAAATGGGTCAATGTATGGCAAAATGTAAACGTAATTACAAAGAGAAGAAAATAAAAGATAAAAAAAATGTAACAGCTACCGGAATAATCACAGAACATGAAGAAAATGTAATAGAGGATGTATGGAATATGACAGCCTCTGGTTCTGCTGATTCCGATAAAAAGTAAGCATCATAAAAATAATAAAGTATTATTTAATATATATAATACTTTCATACTAAAATGTCATATACAGTTTTAAAAGATAACTCGCGAAAACATCATGAGAGTTTAAGGTTTGAAAATTTAGTTTTAGATGGAACTCTTACAGTGAGTGGAGGTTTAGTAACTCCGAGTTCTACTTTTAATCTAAATCAGGACGGTACAGCTGGGGAGATAATAGAAACTACAAGCGGTAATTTTATATTGAGTTTTATAAGTCCTACAGGTGATAAAAGGGCTATTTTTATATGTGCTGGTGATGGTGTAACATCAAATGATTTTAATAAATTTACTGCAACGGGTTCTCCTGTTTT
>Ga0307928_10002579_pt1 | contig 13915 bp, 22 predicted proteins | sample AceLakmetagen232_FD_201815 | JGI IMG/M metagenome (GOLD analysis project Ga0307928, IMG submission 201815) | Saline water microbial communities from Ace Lake, Antarctica - #232 | ecosystem: Environmental > Aquatic > Non-marine Saline and Alkaline > Saline | place: Antarctica: Ace Lake... | reverse complement strand
ATTATGCTAAAAGAATCAATAAGACAAAGGTTATTAAAGTTGAAAATAAACAGGGAGAAAAATGAAAACAATCGTATATGGAATTTTAACAATTTTGGGCTTGATATTTTTTGTTTTACCTTTATCGCTGTGCTATATTATAACAGGAAAAATAAAACCAAAAGATGTAAGAAAAGTATGTAGCCTTTTATTTAAGGATTAAAATGTATATATGTAAAGAATGTCAAAGAGAATTACCCGACAAATCATATATAACTGATAATGGTTGTATTTGGTGCGACTGGACTTATTATAGGAGCCAACAAGAAGAAAACAGAATATCGGCTATTATTAAAATATTAAAAAATGAAATTTAAAAAAATAAGTCTTAGATTTGATGATGGTACAATAAAATATTGGAATCCTTTGGATATTAAAAGAATAGAATTCTATACTGATTGGATTAGAATAAATGATGAACCTATAGAAAAGAAAGATGTATATTATCCTCATTGGGAATATTTTATTTTACAATTAACTAGAATTTTTGAAATAGAAAAATTTAAAATAGGGGAATAGAATGAAAAAATATATAGGTTATTTAGCTTTTGATTTTGATTGTGTTATAGCTACTTATAATAGACCTTTTAAATTTGATGACTTAGGAACACCAAATTATGAAGTAATAGAAACTATGGAACATTATTCTAAATTAGGTTATTATATATTAATTTTTACTGGTAGAGTTTACACTCCTAAAATTGAAAAATGGTTAAAAAAATATAATGTACCTTATGACGGATTTAATGTACAGCCAAAAGACTATTCATTTGCTTCTAAATACAAACCTTATTATGAAGTAATTATGGATGACAAGGCAGTTAATTATCATTATAAACACAATAAAAAAACTAAAAAAGAAATGATTAAGAATATAGATACTATTTTAAATTGGAGAAAAGGATGATTATCGTCTACTCGTACTACTGTCTTGATATAATTCATTCAGGACATATTTTGATGATGAAAAATGCAAAAGCTTTAGCGGGTAAAAACGGTAAATTGATAGTAGGGATATTAACTGATGAAGCTGCAATGGAAAAGAAATCAAAGCCTACTTTATCTTTAAGAGAAAGAATGGGTATAGCAGAAGCTATAAAATATGTAGATTTGGTAGTTGCTCAAGAAACTTATTCTCCTATACCTAATTGTAAAAAAATTAAACCTACTATTTTAGTAGAGTCGGCAAGTCATACAGAAGAAGATTTAAAGAAAGAAGAAAAAATATTAAAACCCTACGGTATCGAAATAATTACATTACCGTATTATCCTTTAGAAAGCAGTACTCAAATTAAGAAAAAAATTAGGAGAAAAAAATGACAAAAATTATTAGTTTAATTTTAGTTTGTTTATTATTGTCAGGATGTGCAGGATTAGGTTTAAATAAAAGAGCAACCTTAATGCCTGACGAAATGTGGATTGGAGGAGATTCCAATCATGATAATGAAGATAGTGGAGAATATAGTTTTGGATTTAAATGGAAATTTGAAAAACCTAAAGGAGAATAAAATGAAAGAATTAAAAAAACGTTCAGCTGTTAAAAGTATAATTTGGCGTATAGTGGGTGTGTTGATTTTGGGAGCTGTAACTTATTTTTATACTCGTAAATGGGTAACTACCTCGTTAATTACTATTATTCATCATGGAACATTTTTATTTGTATTTTACGTTCACGAAAGAATATGGTTAAGATGCAAATATCCAATTAATACAACTCGAAGAAGCCTTGCTAAAATGTTTACTTATGAAACAATTTGTGGCAATATAATATTAGGAACAATTACTTATTTAATAACAGGAAGTTGGAAGACAATGACAGCTATAACTATTACCTATATAGGAATAAAACATATAATATACGTTTTAAATGAATTTGTATGGAAAAAGATTAAATGGGGTGTATAAAATGAACAACGAAAAACCTTTTAAAATACCTGAATGGAATAGAGAATGGGAAATTGGTATGGATGATACAAAACCAATGAATATTAAAGTAATGAGCGAAAATTTGTTGGATTTTAAAAAGGTATTTGATAAATATGAGATACCTTTTGTTTTAATTTTTGGAGGATTATTAGGAATAATAAGAAAAGGAAATTTTATCCCCTATGACGATGATTTAGATGTAGCTTGCTTTAATGGAACACCTGAAAAACATCACCAAAAAATGAGATGGGTAAAAAACGAATTAAAAGATAAAGGTTTTTTAATTGTTGATAATTCTTGTTCTCGTTGTAAAACTGATTTCTTTATTAGAAATGGAGAAAGAATAGATATTTTTTGGTTTGATAAAATAGATAAGGAATGGATATTTAATAATGATGTTCGCTGTCCTATTAAATTTTTTGATAAACTGGACGAAATAGATTTTTTAGGAACTAAATTTAAAATACCTTCTAATGTTGAAAACTTTTTAGAAAGAACATACGGAAAAAATTGGAACATACCAAATCCTGATGCCACTTTTTTGAGTCAACATCCAAAAAAAGTAAGTAGAAGAGGAATTAAATAATGAATAAAGTAAGTATAATTTTGCCTTGTTTTAAAAGAATAGATTATTTAGATTATAATTTATGGTCATTATCACAGCAAACAATATCTTATAATTTAGAAACTATTGTATTAAATGATTATTTATCCAATAGTGGAGCAAGGGAAATTTGTAACAAATACAAAGCATTAAATATCAAATATGTATTTACAGGACAAAGAAATAGAAGAACAAAAATAATAGCAAGAGACCAAGGTTTTGTTCTCAATATTGGAGTTAAACAGTCAAAAGGAGATATTATCATATTAGCAGGAAACGGGCTTTTTCATTTAAATAATACTGTCGATTTAGTAGTAAATCCCCTAATAACTAATAAAAAAATATTATCAACAGAACAATTCATTTTTTTTGATAGTGGGAAAATTGGAAATTATTTATCTAAAAATCTTACTACAAAAATACCACAAAATCTTCTTTCTAATCCAATATCTGAACATTGGGGATTGATTAAATACACCTATACTTTGCCATTTTTTATGGGTATGTATAAAAAAGAGTTTATTGATATTGGCGGGCATGACGAAGATTTTATTGGAGTAGGTGGATTGGATGATGATTTAGTTGATAGGCTAAAATTGAACGGATTGAAATTTCATAATTGTAATGCAAGAATAGTCCATTTATATCATCCTAAAAGTATTTTAATAGGAAAAAATCGCTGGGAAAATTCTAAATGGACTTATAATACTTTTTTAAGATTTACAAGAAAAGGAACTATACTAAGAAACGAAAATAGAGATTGGGGAATATTATGAGAGTTAGTTTAGTTATGGGTTCATGGAAAAGACCAGAATTATTAGACTTGGGTTTATGGTCTTTAACACAACATAAAATAAATCATGAATTAGAAATAATAATATGTAACGATTATTTGCCTGATGGAACTAAAGAGGTATGTAACAAATACAAAGCATTAAATATCAAATATGTATTTACAGGACAAAGAAATTCTTTAAATAATATTAAATGGAGAAGTGCAGGATTTGCTCTTAATATTGGAGTTAAACAAGCCAAAGGAGAAATATTAATTCTTACTTGTCCAGAAATTGTACATTTAAATGAAACTATAAATTTAATAGTAGAACCTTTAAAAAATAATAAGAATATAATGTCAATTGGAAAAGCAGTATTTTTTGATGATACAGGAAATACTATTAAATATTTACAAAATATAAAATCTACTGTTTTATCAAAAGAATTATTAACCGAAATTCAACAAGATACCGAATGTAAAATGGCAGTACAAATGCCTTATTTAATGGGCATAATAAGACAAGAGTATTTAGATATAAGAGGGTATGATGAGGATTTCTCAGGATATGCTGGAGAAGATTGTGATTTTGTTGATAGATTAAAAGTAAAAGGTTTAAAATATTTTAGAACTGATGCAAAGATAGTTCATTTATATCATGGAAAAAGGTGTGATAGTAGAGTTCATTTTGATAATCCTGAATGGAAAAAAAATTGGGAACTTTATCAATCTCGCAAAGGAATTATAATAAGAAATAAAAATAGAGAATGGGGAGAAATCGAATGAAGTTGAGCATTATAATACCTAGTTTTAATAGAAGTAAATTATTAAGATGGGGATTGACATCGTGGGCTAGACAGAGGATACCTTATTCTTATGAAATAATTATTCTAAATGATTATTTGTCAAATGATGGAACAAAAGAGATTTGTGAAGAATTTAAAGACAAACTAAATATTCGTTATATATTTACTGGTCAAAGAAATTCTCCAGGTAATATCAAATGGAGAATCCCTGGGTTTGCACATAATATTGGAGTTAAACAAGCCAAAGGAGAATTCATTATATTAACAAATCCTGAAATTTATCTTATAGAAAACAACATTATTATACAAACTTTAAAAATTTTACTTAAAAAGCCCAAAACATTAGTTATTCCTAATGGAACAGATGACATTAAGAGAGAATATCTAAATAAGCTTGAAATAGGGGGAGAAATTGATATTACAATATATAATCATTTTTATCATGTATTACATACAGAAATGCCATTTTTTATGGGAATAAGAAAAAAAGATTTTATTTCAATAGGCGGTTATGATGAAGACTTTATAGGATTTGCTTATGATGATTCTGATTTTGTTGAAAGAATGAAAGCAAATAATTATAAATATCATCAAATTTCTTCGCACATAATACATTTAAATCATTCAAGAAGACAAAAAGATAGAAATGGATTAGAGAATTATCAAAAACAATATAGATATAATAAAGATTTATATTATAAACGACAAGGTATTATAGTTAGGAATGTAAATAAAGAATGGGGAAAATTGGATTCGTTTAAAGTATTGAAAAGTGCAGTGGAATATCAAAAAGAAATAGAGGAATATAGAAATAAGCAAATATCTTTAATTGAAAAAACTTGTCCATTAAAATGGGAATTAAAAAGAATACCTAAAATAGCTCATTTTTATTGGGGAGAAGAAAAACTACCTTTTCTTAGATATTTAACAATAGCTTCTTTTATTAAATACAATCCCGATTGGGAAGTAAGATTATATTATCCAAAATATAGACAAAGTAAAAAAGAATGGGCAACTAAAGAAAATTGTTACAAAGTAAAGATTAAAAAAGATTATTATGATAAATTAAAAAACCTTCCTGTTACATTTGTCGAAGTAGATTTTACAACTTTAGATTTGAGTAACGATTTACCTGAAATTCACAAATCAGATTATCTTAGATGGTTTTTATTGGCTAATATTGGGGGAATGTGGTCTGATATGGATATTATTTATATTGACTCTATGTATAATTTATCTTTAAATACTCCAAAAAATAAAAAATTAGATACTTTAATATGCTATCATAAACCTTGGAAACATTCTATTGGATTTTTATTATCTTCTGAAAATAACCAATATTATAAATATTTGTGGAAATCGGCATTAAAACGCAAATATAACCCTCAACAATACCAAACAGTAGGTTCTTTGGTTATGAATTCAAATGATATGACACCTGATAAAATGCATAGTGAATTTCCTTTAATAAAGATAGGAAATATAACCATGGATACTGTATATCCTTATACTTGTGCTAGTTCTTCTCTAAAAAAATTACATTCTGATAATTTAGATTGTATATCTCAACAAACTATAGGATTACATTGGTATGCTGGAGCCACTGAAGCACAAGAATTTGTAAATAATATTACTGAAAAAAATTATAAAGAAATAAATAATGTAGTAGCTAAAGTAACTGATATGTCTTTAAATAATAAAAGAAAAAAGAAATCATTAACTATTCAAGCTGTAGTAAAAAATGAAGCCTTTATTTATTATTCTATTAAATCGGTATACGACTATGCTGATAAAATTCTTTTATACGATACTGGAAGCAATGATAAACATACTTTAGAAGATATTAATAAATTATTAGAAGAAGATACCGAACATAAAATAACCTTTAAGCAGATACCTTTGGGTTTTGACGAAGAAAAATGGTCTTGGGATAATTTAAAGGAATTTATAAAAGAAAATAAAGGGAAAATGTCAGTAGGAAAAGTTAGACAAATACAATTAGAAGATACAGATACAGAATTTTTTATGATTGTAGATGGAGATGAAGTTCATTATAAAGAAACAATGGAAAAAATTGTTAATAATATATTACCAAATTTAAATAAGGACATAGTAGGAGTAAATATTCCTTTGATGTGGTTTTGCGACATGGAACATACATTTGCCTTAAATGGTACTGGCAGAATTTGGAGAACAGATAAAGTAGTGATGAATGATGTAAGTCCTAATGAAGCCCATTGTTATAAAGATACAGGGATAGCAGTAACAGTTGAAGATAAACAATATTTAATATATCCTAAAAATATGATAACACCATATGCTCATTTTGAAACTTTTATAAAACCTTGGAGAAGAACTCCAAAAAATATTGTAGAATTTAAAGGTAAATTACCTGAAGTAATGAAAGAAAATCCTTATTATATTGAAAGATATTTAAAAGAAAAAGCCGAAAAAATGAAAAAGGAAATATTAATAACGGGTGGTTGTGGTTTTATAGGTTCTCATTTAGTAGAAAAATTAATTAAAAATGTAAATTATAATATAACTATAATAGATGACCTTTCTACAGGGAATGTTAAAAATATAAAACCTTATTTAAAGGAAATTAAATTATATAAAAATAGAATACAAGATTTAAAAATCAAAACTAAATTTGATATAATTTATCATTTAGCTGCTAAAGCAAATACGAGAGAAAAAGGAATGAAAGATTATATAGATAATGTAATGGCAACTGAAGCAGTTGTGAAATTATTAAAACCAGATGGTCATATTTATTTTTCTTCTAGTTGTGCAGTATATGGGAATCAACCAGTGGTAAATGAAACTTCTATATTTCAACCTATTAGTCCATATGGATATTCTAAATGGATGAATGAATTTACCATAAAAAATAACTGCAAAAATTATACTATTTTTAGATTTAGTAATGTATTTGGGGAACGACAAGACGGTAGCAATGAAATGGGATTGATAGGCGTTATTGATTATCATCTTAAAAAGAATAAAACTATGACAGTATTTAATAAAGGAGAAAATTCTAGAGATTTTATTTATGTTAAAGATGTAATAGAAGCTTTAACTACTATAGACAAAAAAGATATATTTCAAATAGGACAATTTAAAACTTACAAAACTTTAGATTTGGTAAAATTATCAAACGTAAAATGGAAATATGGAAAATGTAATAGCGAAGTAGATAGTATAAAATTAGACAATACTAAAATTAAAAAGGAAGGTTGGAAACCAACTTTAGAAGTAACTGAATATATAAAGAGGTTAAAGAAATGAAAATTATAACTGTATTAGGAACTAGACCTGAAATAATTCGTTTATCAAGAATTATACCTAAACTTGATAAGGTATGTAACCATATTCTTGTTCATACAGGACAAAATTATGATGTTAAGTTAAGCGATATATTCTTTACTGATTTAGGTTTAAGAAAACCAGATTATTATTTAAATGCTAAAGGAAGTATGGGAGAACAAATAGCTATAATATTAAGAGAAATAGAAAAAGTATTTATCAAAGAAAAACCTGATAAAGTTTTGGTATTAGGAGATACTAACAGTGGCTTATCTGCCATTGTAGCCGAAAGAATGGGTATTCCAGTATATCATATGGAAGCTGGCAATAGATGTTATGATAAAGAAGTACCAGAAGAAGTTAATCGTAATATCATAGACCACGTGGCTACTTATAATTTCCCTTATACTCCTGGAAGTAGAGAGAATTTAATTAAAGAAGGGATAGATAAAACTAAAATAATAACATCTGGTAATCCTATATCCGAAGTATTGAAATATTACAAAAGTTATATACATAGTAGTAGAATTTTAAGGGATTTAGATTTATACGATAATCCTTACTTCCTTGCTACTTTTCATAGAGCAGAAACAGTTGATGATATAGAAAAACTTAAAGAAATTATAATAAGTTTAAATAGAATCCATACCTATTATGGTTATCCAGTGATTTGCAGTATACATCCTAGAACAAGACAAAAAATTAAACAATATAATTTATTAGCAGGTAATATTCGATTTTTAGAACCATTTGGATTCTTTGATTTTGTTAAATTAGAGAAGAACGCTTTTTGTATGATAAGTGATTCTGGTACTTGCTGTGAAGAAGGCACTATTTTAAGAACCCCCACTGTTATATGTAGGAATTCAACTGAACGACCAGAAACTATTGAAGTTGGGAGTGCTATACTATCAGGAATTAACGCAGAAAGTATTTTAAAATGCACAGAAACCATTGTAGGTTCTGATGATTGGGATATGCCGATAGGATATATAGATGATAATGTAAGCGACAAAATGATTAAATATTTAACAGGGAGAATAAAATGATAAAAGATTTAACCAAAATACAACACTTTGCAGAGAATAAGAATATAGTTCTTTTAGGAAATTCTCGCAGCATTTTAACCAATGAAAAAGTTATTGATAGTTTTGATGTAGTTTGTAGAATAAATAGAGGTAAACCAGAAGGTAAAGAAAAATTCATTGGAAGTAGAACAGATATTTTATTTTTAGCTACAAGAATGAGAGAACCTGCAATAAAACAAGATTTTAATCCTAACTTTGTAGTATGGACAACTGAATGTCAAAACTTAGCCCTTCCTTGGGTAATGGAAAACGCTATTCAAAATCCAGTAGAAGATTGGAGAGAATTAAGAAACAAATTACCTGCTCTTCCTTCAACTGGTTATGTTACTATAAATTTTTTATTAAAACATATTAATTTTAAATCTTTAACTATTTATGGATTTGACTTCTTTAAATCAGGTACATGGTATCACAATTTAAGAAATCAAAAATGGCATTGTTTTGAAGACGAAGAAATATTAATTAAAGAAATGATAAAAAATAAAAACGTAAAATTAATAGAGGAAAAGTATTATGAATAAATATAATATAACTAAAATTTGTACTAAATGTGGGAAAAGAAGAAAATTATCTAATTTTAGAAAAGAACGAAATTCATGCAAAGAATGTAATAGATTAGATTCTCAAAAATGGAACAGAGAACATAAAAAGCAACAGCATTTATGGTATTTAAAAAATAAACAGAGTCTATTAAAAAGAAGAAAAGAATATTATCAAGAAACCAAAGAACATACTTTAGCTGTTAATAGAAAATGGTCTAAAAATAATAAAATAAAAAGAAAAAATTATATAAGGAAATGGAAAAAAGAAAATTTAAAAAACAAATTAGCCGATTGTTTAAGAAACAGAGTTCGAAATGCATTAAAAAATAATCGTAAAATAGATTCAACAAAAAATTTAATTGGTTGTTCTATTGAATATTTAAAACAACATTTAGAAAAACAATTTACAAAAGGAATGACTTGGAGTAATCAAGGTAAATGGCATATAGACCATATTAAACCTTGTTGTAGTTTTGATTTAAGTAAAAACAAAGAACAACATAAGTGCTTTCATTACAGTAACTTACAGCCTTTATGGGCTAAAGATAATATTAGCAAAGGAAATAAAGAAAGGAGACCATATGCAAAATCAATTTGATAATAAACGGATTGTAATTTTCGGAGGTTCAGGAAGCTGGGGAACTGAACTTATTGCTCAATTATTAAAAACTAAAACAAAAAAAATAATAAGTTTTGCAAGGAATGAGTATCGGCAAATATCATTAAAGAGAAAATTCAATAATTCTCGTTTAAAAATTATTATTGGAGATATTCGAGATTATGAAGCAGTAGACGAAGCTTGTAAAAAAGTTGATATAATATTTTTGCTTGCTGCTATTAAACATATTCCTTTGGCAGAGGAGTTTCCACATGAATGTATAAAGACCAATATAAATGGAGTAAAAAATGTTGTGAAGGCTTCTATAATTAATGAGGTTAAAAGAGTTATAGATGTATCATCTGATAAAGCTTGTGCCCCAACAAATGTTTATGGGGCAACTAAAATGATAGGAGAAAGACTTATATTACATGGAAATTCTTATAATTCTAAAACAGAATTCCAATGTATTCGAGGGGGTAATGCTATTGGTTCATCAGGTTCGGTTATTCCTTTATTTATAGACCAAATTAAGAAGAATAATAAAATAACACTTACAGATAAAAGAATGACTAGATATTTTATTACCTTACCTGAAGCTATCCAATTATTATTTACAGCTATAAAATCAAATATTATTAATGCTACTTATATTATAAATATGCCTGCATGTAAAATTATAGACCTTGCTGAAGTTTTAATAGAATATTACGGTAATAAAAATACGAAAATTAAAACAATAGGTATTAGAACTGGAGAAAAATTACATGAATTATTAATTTCTAAAACAGAGGCTTTAAATTCTTATATTTATGGAAAAAAATATTATTTAATTTGTCCTTCTAAAAAGGATGATTTGAATTTACCTAAAGTAACCTTTAAAGAATATAATTCTTCTACTAACTTAATGAACAAAGACCAAATCAAAGAGTTACTTGATAAAGGAGGATTTTTGAGATGAAGAATATATTAGTTTTAGGGGCTTCAGGAATGGCAGGTCATACAATATACAAATATTTAAAACTCTCTGGTTATAATGTAATTTCTACAGCTAGAAACGATAAATATATTAAACCAGATTACTATCTCGACCTTACAGGTAATATAAGTAAAGTTAAAGATATTATAGATAAAGAAAAAATAGACGTAGTTATTAATTGTATAGGTTTATTAGTAAAAGAGTGTAATGAAGATTTAGGAAAGGCTTTATATGCTAATGGATGTTTTCCTCATTGTTTAGAAAGGATAACCGAAAAAACGAAAACTAAAGTAATTCATTTGAGTACCGACTGTGTTTTTTCTGGAATAAAAGGCAATTATTCTGAATCTGATAATCCTGACGAAACCAATAATTACGGTAGATGTAAACGTGCAGGAGAGATAATAAATAGAAAGGATTTAACCCTTAGAATGAGTATAATTGGAAATGAATTAAAAGAAAATGGCAGCGGATTATTCCATTGGTTCATTAATCAAGAAGGTAGAACAAGTGGCTATACTAGAGCATTGTGGAATGGTATTACCACACTAGAATTAGCTAAACAGATAGACAGAATAATAGACACCAATTTAACAGGGCTGTATCATTTGGCTCCTGATTTTAAAATATCTAAATATAATTTATTAAAACTAATTGCAGAAATATTTGATAAAGATATTATAATAGAAAAAAATGAGAATTTAATTCAAGACAAAACTTTAGTAAACAATAGAAAGAAAGAATATGACCCTAAAATACCTAGTTATGAAAAACAATTGCAAGAAATGAAGGAGTTTATAGGATGATATATATTTCATATTTTACACAACATACTCCCTATGAACAAGTTATGAAAGATTATTTAGAACCTTCTTTAAAAAAATGGGGGTTAAAATATGATATTCAAGGACTACCTTCTTTAGGAAGTTGGTCTCCCAATGTAGCTCTTAAACCAAAATTTATTTTGGATATGTTAAATAAACACGATGAAGATGTAATTTTCTTAGATGCCGATGCTACTATCGAATCCTTTCCAAAACTCTTCGAAACGTTATCAGCCGATATAAATGTCGCTGCCCACTATCTCGATTGGAAAACTTGGTACGGTAAAGGAAATAAGAAAGAACTACTCACAGGTACTTTATTCTTACAAAACACCCCTACTATTAAGTCTTTATGTCAAGAATGGCATGAAACTGCCAAGAACACTAATAGATGGGAACAAACTGTTTTGGAAAATATTCTCAAAGAAAGAATGGATATTAAAATTTATGAATTACCACTGTCTTATTGTTATATTAAAACACTTCCTCAAGGAGAAGCACCTTTGGTTAAGCTAGACCCTGTTATTTTACATCATCAAGTTTCTAGGATATTTAAACATAAGAAATTATAAAAAGGAGAAGGCTATGCAAAAATATAAAAAGATTAGAAAAGAAGATTATAAAGGAGAACCAGTTCAATATGTAGGTTATTATGTTTTAAAAATTAAAGATTTAAATTTACCAGAACCAGAAGTATTTTTTGTAGAAATAGAAGAAGGAGAGGAAAAATGAGAAAATTTTTATGTTTTATATTCGGTCATAAATATATTAAAAGAGCTGAGAAAGATAATGGACAATCTTTATATGGGGATATGTTATGTCAAAGATGTGGGAAAGTCCATAACTGGCAGTACGATTATATAGTATGAAACCTAAACAACTCATTATAGTAGGAGGGGGAGAAAGTATCAATAAAGGGGTTAATAAAGGGCTCTGGGATGCCCTTAGAGGACGTTTTACATGTGGTATTAATTATTCTTATAGATATTTTCAATCTACCTATTTATGCTGTATGAACTATACTGATTTCTATGATGTTAATAGGAAGGAATTGGCTAAGTTGCCTTTGGTAATATCCTGTGATAGACCACATCCGAGTAAGTGGGAGAAGAATACTGTTTTAGTAGATAAAAATTATATGTTATCAGGTATCTTAGCTCTTGACGTAGGTATGCGTGTTTTAGAAGAAGGAAAGATATTTCTATTGGGGTATGATTATAACGAACAAAATAATAAAACTCATTTTTATCAGGGAGAAATTGACCATCGTGGAATAGGTAAATCAGCATATTATGATAGAGGATTTGAAGATAGAGATTTTAGACCATTTTGTAATAATAAGAAAATAAAGATATTCAACGTCTCAATGAAAAGTCGTATAAAATGTTTTTCTAAATTAACTTATAATAAGTTCTATAAGAAATTAGACGATTCTAAATATAATCAAGAAGGATTAGTTAAAGAAATAAAAAGGAGGCTTGGAAATGTTTAATGTACACGATTTAACTGAAGAAGCTGCAAAACAATATTTACAAGAGATAATCAATAAATTAGATGAGTTAGATTTGGAAGATTTTTTTGGAAGTGAAGGATGGAAACATTACTTTGGATATGAAGATTAAAATAAAAAAATTATTATCTTTACTATTTATAGGTAGTATCGGAGGATTATTGGGAGCTTTCGGAGGAGCTGAAAATACTACTAAAGGATGGAGAAGATTAGGGATTCCTTTATTGATTACGCTAAGTGCGTTATGCTTATTGCGTAATTGGTGGGTTCTATCTATCATGTCAATGGCAGGTGTTCTTTCAATAGGATATGGTATGCCTGGGTTTATTCCAGGTTGGGAAGATGAAGGTTCTAAATTAGGTCAATTTTGGTACTATAGACTGCTTAAAAGGGGCTATAATGCGACAAAAACCAGCTTTTTAGCAAATATTCTAACAAGAGCGACTATTGGATTGTTAATGTGTATTTCAGTAGTTTCTATACCTATTTTGAAAGGAAATTGGTTAATATATGGATTATCTAGTTTAGGAATAATTACTATATTTGCTACTGTTAGCTGGAGAGATTTAGGAACTTTTAAAGCCTTTAGGAAAGAATTAACTTATAGCGAATTTATTACTTATAGTATTATGACTTTATTAATGTGGGGTATAATAATATGAAAGATAAAAAAATATCCAAGCCACTTTTTAAACCTGAAGAATGTATTATAATGACCGATGTACCTAAATTTAAAAAGCCTTCTCAACTTATAATAATAGGTGGGGGTACAAGTATGAAGGAAGGTATATCTAAAGGTCTTTGGGATAAATTAAAAGACCGCTTTACACTAGGTATTAATTATTCATTTCATTATTTCAAATCTACGCTTCAAACATATGTTGACCTTGACTTCTATAGCAATGAGTGGGATTATTT
>Ga0307928_10002578_pt1 | contig 13916 bp, 31 predicted proteins | sample AceLakmetagen232_FD_201815 | JGI IMG/M metagenome (GOLD analysis project Ga0307928, IMG submission 201815) | Saline water microbial communities from Ace Lake, Antarctica - #232 | ecosystem: Environmental > Aquatic > Non-marine Saline and Alkaline > Saline | place: Antarctica: Ace Lake... | reverse complement strand
GATGTAGGAAAATACAGAAGAATATTAAGTGTTTTAACAATTGCTTCAGGAGATATAATTCCTTTTAAAGGCTATGGATTAAATGGAGGTGCAATAAAAATATTATACGATAATTTAGTAATTGAATTACCAAATCTTGTTACTGTTTCAAATTCTCCTATATCAGTTCCTCAAGGTATATTGTGTCACGCAAATTTGATTATTTTTAAGGGAGAAAATGTAAATGGTACTACTCATATAATTACAGATTTGAAAGAACAAATTGAGTTGAGTTGTAAATTTCATACAGGATGTTGGGATCAATTTAACAATATTAAAGCAGAGGTTTTAACAAATGGATTATATTCAATCTCAACAACAGGACAAACTACAGGTGGTATTAAAGTAAACGGTTATACAGATGAAAGAACAAATTAAAAAATAGGTAATAATATGAAAATGATTAGAACAAAAAACGGCGTAGAGAAATTTACAGACGAGCAATATGAAAATTATATTGAAGAAAATAAGTCTTTAGAAGAAAAGAATTTAGAGATAATTAATTTAAATAAAGTTTATCTAAATTCTACTGATTGGTATGTAATAAGAAAAATTGAGACTGGAGTTGAAATACCAGTTTTAATTACAGAAAATAGAGTAAATGCTAGAGAAGAAATAAATAAAAAACAGAATATCTAATGTAATACTTTAGAAGTAATACTTGATATATTATAAATAAATGTTAATATTATAAATAAAAAAAAGGTTTAAAATGACAATAGCAAGTAATGTTACAAAAACTATAACAGCACACAATGTATTTAGTGATTGGTTACAAGTAGACAAAGGACAAAGATTTTCTCTTAATATCTGGGGAACTTTTGCAGCAGTAGTAACTTTACAAAAAACTTACGACGCAGGAACTACAGTTCTTGAAGATGAAATCAACTTTACAAGTTTTTCAAGCGAGATAAGTTTACCACAAGCAGAAACAGCACAGTATAGAGTAGGTGTAAAAACAGGAGATTTCACGAGTGGAACTGTTAATGTAAGATTAGGGAGAAATTAATGTCAAATTTAGAAGGTTACACAAAACAGGCTTTAAAAGCAAAACAACTTTTTACTTATGCGGCAACCTCTGTATATAATGTAGGCGATATTGTTATTGAATCAGATAATTTATATAGATGTAATACACAGATACTGATAGCAGAGGCTTTTACAATTTCAAAATGGGATTTAATCGGTAGTGCAACAGGTGCATTTATTTATCAAGGTGTTATAAATTTAGCATCTGATTTTCCTACACCAGCGTTAGTTGTTAGTGGTTGGGTTTATGTTATAAGTACGGATGTAACTGATAATGACGCTACTAAGACAAACACAGGGCAGTCTTTTTTAGCAGGAGACACTATAGCTTGGAATGGCACAACATGGGATGATATAACAGGTATAGAGCAATTTCTTGATAATGGAACAGATAAAACTCCTATCGGTGCTAGAGGTATTGATATATTAACAGGAGAAGCATATAAAATAAACTCTGTTGATATTAAAGATGTTGCAGAAACATTAACAAATAAAACAATAGACGGAGACGATAACACGATTCAAGATTTAACTTTGACTAGTATAAAAACCATTATTGGTAGTGCTAATAAAGTTATAAGTAGAAATGTAAGTGGAGTTGTTATTGATGCAACACTTGAAATTGACGCAAGTAATAATTTGGATTTAAAAGATGGTGGATTAAAAGATACTTTTGTAACTACAGCAATAAAACTTGGTGATGCAGATAATACATCTTTAGAAACAGAAAATAAAACTCTTGTTGGTGGAATTAATGAATTATCGGATTCATTGTCAGGTTACAATAAAGTAAGTGGATTTGACTTAATGGTTTCTGCATCGCATCCCGATATTACTTGGAATGATGCTACAAGGACAATGTCCTTTTCTGTTAAAAGTGGCTCTAGTAATTTTTACTTTTGGGCTAACAATGTTAAATATACAAAGACAACAACTCAAAGTTTACAGATACTAGACGAAACAGGAACTTGCTATATAATATTTGGAAATGATGGAGAATTGTTTTGTGTTCGTGAAGAAAGTATGGAAGCAGATAATTTTTATGAAGACGCCATTGCAGGATTAGTTTACTGGGGTAAAACAGCACAAAAGGGTAGAGCTGGTAATGAACTCCACGGTAAGATGATGAGTGCTAGAACACACGCCTACAATCATTTAACTTATGGCGCTAGATATCAAGACGGACTTAATATAACAGGACTTGCAGACAGAAGCCCTACCTATACAAATACAACAAGCGGTCATTTTTGGGATGAGGATATACAACATAATTGTAATTTACAAACAGAGCATTTATTTTTATATAGATTAGGTGCAGATGGAGAGTGGACGGAAACAGTAAGAAGTAATAATGTATCTTATAATGCTGGTGGGACTTATGATGTTTGGAATGAAGAAACAGGCGGAGCTTGGCAATTAACAGAGGGAACTCCTTTAAAGGATTATTGGATTATATTTAATGTATTTCTACCAGCTTTAGACGAAAACTATAGAGGTGCAAAAATAATAGGACAAAATGCCTACGCCAATGTAAGACAGGCAAGAGCCGCTATTGACACTGAACTTGCTAGCTTAAAAACTAATGGACTTCCAACACCAGAGATAATATTTAAGAGTGCTTGGATTGTTGATAGGTCTGGTGATGCGAGAGCTTTAGCAGACGGTAGTATATATATTAATTTACTTAGTGAAAAAGCTGGTTCAGGTGCGGCTGCAGGAATTACAGATCACGACGATTTAACGGGTATAGATTTAGCAGCAAGTGGAAAGACTTACGGACACATAAACGATCAAGTGCAAACTATTGCAGGATTAAAAGATTTTTTACTTACTCCAACAACTTCAACTGCAACACCTACCCTTGATAATGAATTAACAAGAAAAGATTATGTAGACGATGGTTTAGACTTAAAAGCTAATGACAGTGAAATAGTACATAAGACAGGAAATGAAACTATCGCAGGAGAGAAAACATTAACAGATAATTTAATTCTTGATGACGGTGGAAGTAATACTAATTCGTATAAAACCATTTACACCTCAAATAATGGCGGTGTAACTCAAACATCAAGTATTCAAGGGATTTACGGAGCGGATCCTTACTTGAGAATATCTGTACCTAATGATAGCGGAGTTGAAACTTCATTATTAGATTTGCATGATACAAAAATTGCAATGACAACAGATAATACTGTTGACTTGGGAGCGTCTGCAAGCGGTAGACTAAAAGATGTTTATATTGCAGGTTCTTACTACGGCGAAAATTTAGGAGCTACAGCTTCTAGATTTACTAAAGGCTGGGTTACAGATATTGAAAGTACAAATATACCGACAATTAATGGAGTTAGTATTAATACTAATACAGCTTTAAGTAATGTTGCCTATATTGATAAATTCAATCAATTTTCAAGCAATATTGATATTGCTGGACGATTACTTGCGGGCGGTATTGAGGTAATTGGTGGAGATATAGTAAAGTTTGGTTCTGGTGGTAGTCCTTTTGATTATTATTCACAAATATATCAATCAAATTCACTAATGATAATAGACTCGGTTGGTGATAGTACCTTTGGAAGTCCTGACGGAAGGGGTGGAGAAATCTATTTGAGAACACATAAAAGAGTTGGTGATGCCGATACTTATAAAGATGTCGTCATTTTAAATAGAGAAGGAAATGCTGGATTTTTTACTAATTTATTTGGCACATCAGCTATTAGTTCAATTTCAATTGGAAGCGGAACAGCCCCAACAACTTCAATAGCTGATGGAGTTCAATTATGGAGTGCCGATTTATCAGGAGTTGCTGGAAAAGCTGGACTTAATATATTAGGCGAAGATGGTACACAAATACTTCTTGGCGGTACTAATACAGGTATTCAGATAAATAGTACCACTCCCAGAGTTAATTTGTATAGAGGAGCTGCTGGAACTGATGCAAAAAATTTTGATTTCTACAACGACACAGACGACTCTTTATCCATAAGAGCTGTCAACGATGCATTATCTAGTGCAAGTACAGCGATCAAAATAAATAAGACTGGCTTTTCAATAGATAATATTTTATTTCCAGCTGGCACAGTAGGAATTGGATTAACGCCGACTGCTAATATGACAGGACTTTCAATTGAGTCAGGTCTATTAACATTAAAAGAAACTACAACACCAACTGCAGATACTAACTACGGTAAAATATACACAAAAAATGATAATAAACTCTATTTCCAAAGTGGCGACGGAACTGAGAATGAAATAGCTTTTGTTGTTTGATACTTTATTAATAATAAAAAAAGGATTAAAGGATGGCATTTAAATTAACATATAAAGACGAAAATAAAGGTATTAATTTTCAAGACGCGTATAGGATGATAAGCTATATAAATATAAATCATAAAACTAGTATAAGTTTTACAATATCAATATATAAAGATAAAACTATACGAGATACAAATATGAAAAATGGTATTTATACCTCTTCTCCATATCATATTTTAAGAGAAAGCGATACTGCTTTATTTGATCAAATTGTGAGTGAAAATTCACAAGAATTACTTTATATTTGGATAAAACAAAACATTGAAGAATATGTTTTGGCACAAGACATTTTATAAGTTGAAAAATAAACCTTTTTATTCTATAATAGGAAGGTTTATTAATAAAATTGAAAAAAATTATGTATCAAATAGAAAAAGAAAAATTAGGTGTACTTAAACAAGTTGTAGATTCTTTAATAAAAGCAAAGCCTTGTATGTTTTCTTTTGAAGAAATGCAAATAATAGTAAACTCTGTTAATTCTGCAAAAGAAATAATTCCAAAAGAAAAAAATAACATTTGAAGATTTTTATAAAAAATAAATGGAAAACGATAAGAACTTTATAGAATTAATCAAAACATCAACTGAAACTAATACTTTAGTGAATACTTTGGTTATTAGCGTTGATAAAATGCAAACTTCTATTGAAGAAATTAAGAGTACTAATACAAACCAATTATCAAAAATAAAAGATAATAAATACAGATCTGAAAATAACGAAAAAGAAATTTTCGGTCAAGGCAATAAAGATGGTTTGATAAAAAAAGTTAGTATTATAGAAGATAAATTTGTAAAAAATAATGATTATATTAATGAAGTTTTCGGTGGAATTTTAGAAAACTTTAGAAAAGAAAATAAAAAAACAAATGAAAGAATAGACGGGCTTTCAACTTGGAGAAAAGTAAAAAAGGCAGAATTTGCCGTAGTTACTGCAATAATAGGGATATTAGTAGCAGCTTTTAATACTCTTTGGAGAATATTAAAATATTAAATCCTTTTTTAAGAATAAAGAAATTAATAATAAGTATTTCATATGAAGGACAAATTTAAATCATTTATAAAATCAACATTTCTTTCAAAGAAAGGCTGGGCTTTCTTAATTGTATCAATATTATTTATAATAGATAATATTAAATTATTTAAAATAATTGGTAATTCAAACAATATAAACACTAATGATATGATTATAATATTATCTCAACACTTTTCACTTTTCTTACTTTTAATTATAACTCTTGGATTTATGAGTTTTGAAAAAGTAAAGCTAGGTTTTGAATTTAAAAAAGATTAAATTTGATAAGAAATAGAACTAGAAATTATAGCCAATGCAAATAATTCAAAAAGTAATTCTGTTATAGAACAAAAAACTAGATAAGAAATACAATCCTCATCAAAATTATGTTTCTCGCCACAAAAACACCCATAAACGCTAATTATTATTGTTATTATTAGTGAAATCATTTTATACCTCCTTGTTTTTTCTTAAAGCTCTAATTACTTTTGCTTTTTCTATAGCTTCATTTAATATAAGCATTCTGTCTACAACAAATTGCATTTGGTTATCAATTAATATTTTTTCTAATTCTATAATCTCTTCTAAAATAGTTTTATTTTCTTCTTTCATATTATCTTTTCCTTTATTCAGTTGCGAAGCAATCCTTGGTAACTTATTAACCCCTTGTGGAGTTATTTCACCTCTGTGAAATTTACAGATTTTGCAGGTACATTTATATTCTTTCATTTTATACCTCTTTGTTTTCTTTATTAAAAACCGTGTGCTTCCATATGTAATCTTCTACTTCTTGTTTTTTGCCTTGTTGTAGAAGTTCTAGAATTCTTTTACTATATGATTCATATTCTTTTTCAAACAAATCTTCTTTTTTATTCATTGACTTATTTCTGAGTATGTCATCCAAACACATTGGGACATACTTTGATTTTGTATCTCCAAGTTCTTCTCCAAAGAAATCTCTACAATATTTCACACAAATATCGTTGAGTATATCGTATGCAGGTACAATTTCAATTTTTTTTATTGTATCATATTCACTTAAGTCGTTGCCATAGTCTCTTAAATATTGTGAAACATCTCCATCACTCCAAGTTATTATTTCGTATATTTTACTACCTTTTAACTCGCACCCAGCCTCTACTAGCTTTCTACTTAATTCTGGGCTTGTATATTTTTTTTCCATAGTTTCCTTTCCTTTATTTAATAGTTTATTAATCATTATCAAGACAGTCTTGACAACATCCATAATTTCTGCTTTCGCCTGAGATTACATAATCTGTAAAATATTTCTTGCAACAATCACAATGAAAAATTCCGTCCTCTTCTGGATCGTGATACATTTTTGTATCTTCACAATAGACTAAATCCTCTATTGTATAGCCTGCTTCTTCAACACTTATTATAGCCTCTTCGGATAGTTTTATATCTATAGTCTCATCTGCCGAATTTAAAGTAATCTTTACTGCAAGATTATCATTTAGTTGATTGACAAATTCAATTTGATTAATAAATTCAATTGTTTCTTTAATTTCACCAATAGGAAGTTTTCCTAAAGCTAAATACTTTTTATAAAAGTTATTTTTAGCTTCTATACGAAACTTATTTATTTTATCCTCATATTTTTGCATAGGATTATGCATTTTTTCTAAAACTTTCATTGTTTCTTTTGAAGGAATTTTGAATATAAATCTATCTTCTGTTTCTTTACTCATCTTGTACCTCTTTTAATTTTGATTTAAATTCTTCAATTTCTTTCATATGTTTTATCTTATGAAAAATCCGTTGTGGATTTTGTTCTTCTCTTATCCCATTAAAAGAACTTTCATAAATCATTTTTTCTTTTGAGTAAGTAACCTCTCTTAAATAATTTAACGGAGGTATGATTTTAATTTTTTGCTTATTTTCCCTTACAATAATAGTATCATATTCAAAGAGTAATTTTAAAGATTTTATTAAATCATAAACTGTTTCTATTTCTTTATTCATTTTGTGCTTCCGCTATTGCTTTTATTATTATAATGTTCCTGTAGTCTATTCCAATACAATTTTGAAGTTCCAAAAAACTTTGAAAGTAATATAGCATTTTTTACAGAAATGTCTTTTTTTTCTTCAAGAATACCTTCTATATCATTTAAAGGTATACCGCTATATTTTGACAGATTTTCAGGTGTTATATTCAATTCTTTTAAAAACTCTTCCCTTAGTATCTCTCCTGCATGTATCGCTCTTAAACTAATCATCTTTCTCCTTTAGTTTCTTCCATTTCTTCAATAAGTTTGTCTAATTTTTTATTTCTTTCTTCCATTTCTTCTTTAGTTAATACTTTATTTCCTTTCGTACAAACAAAAGCTATAATTTTTCCATTTTTGTCAAAAGACATATTACAAGCCATAATTTACTTTTCCTTTAGTTTATTATACTCAATATTAACTATGCAGTCGTGTATAGCACCAAAAGTAAATGTAGCTATGAAAACAAGAACTGTAATCGTTAAAAGGACACCTAACATTTCTCCATCCAAAATAAAATAAATCATATATTTTATTGTTAATATGCAACAAAAATAAATCATATATTTTATTCTGACTATGCAACAAAAATAAATAAATAAACTAATTGCTAATGCTAATGCTATATAAAATAATATCATCTTTACTTTTCCTCTTTTTGTTTATAATCTAATATCTCTTTCAATAAAGATACTTCTTTTTCAAGTAATTTTATCCTTTGCATACTTTCTAATAGCATTTGAATAATCTTAGAATTATGAAGTATAAACTCTCGGCTTTTTTCAATTTTCCTTGCCATATCGGATATAGACTTAAAGCCTGCACTTTTAACTGCGTTTCTTAGTTCTTTATTTCTCATAGTTTATGTGTTTCATTAAAATTTCTAAAGCCTATTTTATAGCCTATGAATTAACTTGTCAATAAAATAATGTTAATAACATAAAATAAATAAAAAACATTGACTAATTAAAAATAAATATTTATAATAGGGTTTGTTCGTCTACATATGTAGAAGGAACTTCGGGATCGTTTTCATAAGCGACCTCCGCTTTTAATAAACTATGATTATATGAAAAAATATCTAATATTAGCAATTACAATCCTTTCATTGCTAAGCTTTTTTGCTAGTAAACTTTACTTAACAGAAAGAGAGTCTAGACTAATTGCCGAAAAAATGATTACTGCACTAGAAGAAAACATAGAGATGGTTAGTAAAGACGCCATAAAACATAATGATGAGAAACTAGAATCAAATAAAACACTTACTAAAAAAATAAAGAGCATAAATGAATATGAAGATAAAGACCCGTGTAATTGCCTTGACAAGCCTTACCCTGATGAGCTTATCAAGTTGTTGCAATAAATGTGCTGTTTGTCCTTTAATACCAGCCCACAGACTGGAAAATTTTACAGAAGATTATCCAGCTTATAAAGGTAGACAGTGTTTAATTGAAAAAGAAAAATGCACTATAAATATCAAGCAATCAAATAAAAATATTAATGCAATCAAAGAATTAACTAAGTAATACTTCTTTGGAAAACTAAGTAACATAATTCTATATTAGGAAAGAGAGCTTTGTAAATAGTGGCTTTGTAATGGTTCATTACTAAGTAATGAAGATAAGAAAGCTATCTATGTAATCCTATCCTTTGATAAACGCTATACTCATTCTTGATTATTTTTTGACTTACATTATAAACTTTCTCATAATCCAAATCCGCAAAATTACAAACAGTTTTAAAATACTCATTTTCTTTATTTAACCAAGTTAAAGCTTGCTTCTTCTTTGATTTTGTATCTTTCGTATTTGAATCGGATTTAATATCAATTAAAGCTTGAACCACGACACTTTTCCAAATAGCTACTTCTTTATTTTCCATATACAATAACCAAAGTTGCAAGGATTAAAGAAATCACAAAACTAATTATAGTTCCGTGTTTCTTACACCACCTATTCATTTTAATTCTATTCATAAAGATCCTTAATTATTAATGTTATATCATCATCTTTTTTAAATACAGTATCCATTAAATAATTAAAAGTATTACGAGAATTAGTAAATAATGCTGTGTTATCTTTTATAGTGTAATCTGTACTAACACCTATACAACCTTTTAAATCGCTAGGTTTTCCTGCTGAGTGTATTCTTATGCAGGTTCTTTTTCCAGTATCTAACAATAAAGGTGTTTCTTTTTTTAAAGCTGGACTGTAAGTATTTTCTATTTTATAAACTCCAGTAGGAATTGAAGATATAAAAAGCTCGTTATTCTTGTACGGTAATTCCATTGTATAACATAAACGACTACTGTCTATTATAAGCTCTCCTAGAGTACAATCTTTTAATTTTGTTTTTCTAAATAATTCTAATATTATCATTCTATAACCTCTGTTATTTTTATACTGTAACTATAAAATTCTTCTTTTCCGTGAAATTTATCACTTTCAACGGCACCTTCAATATGAGCTTCTGCTGTTTCCTTACGAGCAAAAATCTTTTCACAAAGAGTATTGTAACCTATTTTTTCTGTTTGTACTACTTGATATACTATCATTATAAAACCTTTCTAATTATTATTTTAAAAGTACTTAAAGAACGAGTTCTACTTTCTACTTCTTTTTCTTTAAGCTCTTCAATATGCTTTTCAGCATCTATTTTATTTTTAAAAGTTCCTATGTAAAAGTTTTCTACTCTATAACAACTGTAACGACCACCACCTTCAGATTCATATTCTCTAACTTCATAAATTTTCATTCTACTACCTCTGTAATAATTATTTTTAAATACTCATCACCTTTTTTAACAATCTTCTTAACCATTAAAATTTCATAATTATATCTATCATCAATATTATATTTCTTACAAATTATATCTTCAAGAGGCTTTATAATATTTGAAAGGTCAGATCCTTTATTTGAAAAGCCAACTTCAACTTCTAATCTTTTCTTACCTCCGTCCTCTATTTTTAAAGCAGGTAATTTAAAAAGCAATTCTTTTTCATAATCTTTGTAGTCAGGAGTCTTAAATCTTTTTCCGCACCAACATTTATTTACAGATAAGGGCTTTATAAATACTTTAATTTCTTTTTTTGTTACTTCCATAGTTAGATATTTTTTTATAATTAGGTCTATCCTTTGCCATACCTCTATCGTGAAATTCTTGAATATAAGGAACATCAGTAAGAACTAAATCAATACTCTTACCATCAATCAATTTCATAACATCAGCACAATTACCCTTGATACATAAAACCCTGTCATCAAAGTTTCTATACTCAAATTTTCCTTCTAGCTTTTCTATTATGTTAAGCATTGATGCAATTACTCCATTGATTTGCTATTGCTTCTGCAACACCTTTAAAGGTCTTACTCCTCAGCTTTTTTATTTCTTCACCAGAATAACTAATTTTCTTTCCGTCTTTACCTATAGGATCAGACATCCATTTAGGCATTTTTTTGCCACTAGGTGTTATATAAAACTCACCCTTGCTAACAATATTTGTAGGTTTTAATTTAGGCAAGCCTTTAAGCCATAAACAAGTTGTTTTTTGTGCTTCATCTCCAAACATATAAGGCTGGATTATTTGGTCTGGTTTGCGATACTTTGTTGACATTATCCCTACTGGGTTTTCAATACATATTCTTTCACAGTCTGCATTAGCAAGTTGCATAAAGAAATCTATACCTTGTTGTTGTCTACCATCAGCAATTTTTTGTTTAAAATGCCTTGCTCCACTTACTGCTAGATGAGTACAAGGAGGAAAAGCAATAATTAATGAAAATGTAGTTTTTAATTCGTGCTTGCTACCATCACTTGTATTAAAGCGACAATTTCCGTTAAGTATTGGAAGAACATCCCCAACGATGTGGCGATCTGGATAGTTACCACTAGTTTTCATCAAATCACAAGAAAATACATTTGTAAATCCTAATTCAATGAATTGTTTAGTTACTATTCCACTTTCTTCACAGGCTATCAAGATTGGTTCATTTTTTTTCATAGTAAAACCCCTTGTCTAAGTTCTTGTTCTATTCTATTTTTAGCTATCTCAAAATAACCTTTGTCTAATTCTATACCTATAAATTTTCTATTAAGATTTTTACAAGCAACTCCAGTAGTTCCGCTACCCATTGTAAAATCTAAAACTGTTTCATTTTCGTTGGTATAAGTTTTAATTAGATATTCCATTAAAGCTACTGGTTTTTGAGTCGGATGAAAACTATTCCCTTTTTTTGTATCATTCACAAAGTATAGTTTGTTTCTGGGATATCGTGTCCCTTTGTTATTTATTTCTTTTTTGGTAGTTTGTTTTGTACTATGTTCTAGATTCCTTTTTCTCCTAGTATCTTTATATAGCCTTCCTACTCCCATTTGTGGGTTATATGTGTTCGTTTTCATACTAAACACACTTATGTTTTCAGTAACCTTAAACGGCATATATTTAACCACAGCATAATTACTTCCTTGTTCTTTCTCCCATACCCAATCATACTTATAGTTCTTAATATTACTCATTCTTAAAGCACTTGAAAAAGGCTCGCTACCAAATAATACAATAGCACCATTATCTTTTATCAACTTATTTAATCGTTCCCACATAGCAGGAAAAGGAATTATTAAGTCCCACTTACAAGCAGTAGTTCCGTCAATAAGGCGGGTCTGTTATGATAGCATCAACCTTGACACCATCAGCTATTAACTTATCCATTGCTTTTAAACAATCATCGTTAATTAACTTACAGCCCGCCATACCTCCATTGTCTTTATTCATTACATTAAGCATTTTTAACCCTTTTCAAGTATCTTTTTATCTTGTTCTTTCATTTTTCCTTTTCTTTAATTGATACATTTCTTTCCATTTTTTCCTTTTACATTCATTAGCTTTTTCATCGTATTTGGATTTCTCGGGTTTTACTTTTTTAATTATTTTCTTCTTGACGAGTATCTTTTCTTTGATACTTCTATTGTCTTTTTCTAAGAGTTGCCAGATTGTAACATTACCTTTGAAACAATCAAGGACTCTCTCATTTTCAATTTCTTTTATCTCTAATCCAAAATGCTTGAGTAGATACTCAGCACGGCTTTTATCCTTCTTTCTTTGGTGTGGTGTGTTATGGTAACCACCTATAATTTCATATATATACGAGTTTATGATAAAATCGGCTCTGTAACGCCCTAGGATTACTTCTTCTTCGTATTCTATATTCTTCTTATCAAGTAAAGCCTTAAATAATTCTTCTGCTACAGTGTCCTTGTGATTAAGTTTTAAAGCAAAATATTTTTGTTCTTTAGTTAAATTTTCCATTTTTTAAAGCCTCTAATATCTTTTGTACTTGTTTTAATTCTTTTTCCATTATCTACATTCCTGCTATAAACCACACATTGTTAGCCTTCCTTTATTAGTTCTTTTAGTTTCTCATAATCTCTAAAGTGATATTTACTTGTAAGTTCAGAAAAATGGTATAAATTAATATAATTACCTTTAAAGCATATAGTAAAAGTTCCACAACATCCTATTGTTTTAAATGTTAGAACAAACCTTGACATTTCTCTTATCTTTCTTGCATATATAAAAAAAACACAGTCTAAATTAGAAATATTTTGACAAATTTCTCTTATCTTCTTATTCTTAATTCCGTCTATGTTTAAACCTTTTCCTTTTCCTATTGCTTTTGTTTCTTTCTTTGTTTTTTTATATTGTATGTAGCCACGCTTCTCACCTTTAAAGTAATAAGGTTTATTAATACTTTGATTACTTATCATTTTGTTAATAGTGTAACCATCTTCTAGTTGCCTTCTAGTTTGTCTTTTCATATTTTCCTTTAATATTAATTACAACTTAAAATGGCACTTCGTCATCTATAATTCCAACAACATCATCTTCTTGATCTTCAGCATTATTAAAACTACTATTTTGATAACTATCTATCTTTTTATTTTTAAAAGGAATTATCAATAAATTTATACTTCTATCAACTAAGTTATTAAGCTGTAATAATTGTCCTTTGTGATTTAAAATTAAAGTTGATTTCTTTTTTTGTCCGTCTTTTGTTTCATATTCTTTGCTTAAAAGTAATTTATCTTCTTCTAGAGATAAAGAATATTGATTTACTACTTCATATTTTCCTGTTATAGCTTTTTTAAGTAAATAGCTAACAATTGATAAATCCTCTCTTTTATCTAATTGCACGCTACTTTCTGTTTCGCTTTTCTTTGTATCTCTATTGTATATTCTGCAAGATAAACTAAAACTTTTTATAGTTTTATCTTGATAAGGCTTTTCCCACTCTGTTAGTTGTAAATTACCCCATTGTATATTTTTTACTGGTTTAGTATCGTTCATTTTTTACTCCTTATTATTATTATTTAGTTCTTCAAGACCCTGTGTCTTTGGCGGAGACACATCGTATTGTTGGTTGTCAAATTTTTCTAAATCTGCAATTTCTTTTGCAAAATGTACTTTACAAGCTCTTTTAATGATAGATTTTTTCGCCATTTCTCCATACCATTTCCCCCA
>Ga0307928_10002577_pt1 | contig 13917 bp, 13 predicted proteins | sample AceLakmetagen232_FD_201815 | JGI IMG/M metagenome (GOLD analysis project Ga0307928, IMG submission 201815) | Saline water microbial communities from Ace Lake, Antarctica - #232 | ecosystem: Environmental > Aquatic > Non-marine Saline and Alkaline > Saline | place: Antarctica: Ace Lake... | reverse complement strand
TAAATCAGCATTATCAGTAGCATATATATTTAATCCTAATCCCGATACTTTTCTAAAGTCTTCTGGTACTATCATTTCAAATTCATAATTATCAGAATAAAACATATCAATTGGAAACTTATTGTCAGGAGCTACTGCTGATAATTTATATTGAACACTGCCATCTGTATAAGTAAAAGAAGAAGATGTTTTAGTAAACTCATAATTACCATCACCGTTGATGGTTCTTAATCCTTCGTTTAAATATACTGTTATCTCGTCAGAGGATACAAAAGAATCAGTTGCATCTCTGCGCCTGTAATTAGTATTTGTTTGTAATGTTGATAGGTCCATAATTATGTCTCCTTTAATTAATAGTTGTAATTGTATGTGTTTCCGACATAGTATTAAAATAAAAGCCACCACCAAAGATTGGGATAGTGACTCGTATTTTTTAATTATCTCTTATTTTTGTGGCGTTAATGCCTTAACCCAATATTTGTAATTCACTCTTATATTATAATCCTTCTTTGCTCTTTTGTAAAGATTCTTTGAAAGCTTCTCTCTTAAAGAAGAATCTTTTATTAGTTTCTCAATTCCATCATACCATTCTTCTTTTTCCATGGCAAATAATACTTCATCTTTTGTAAAGCAATTATACGGTTCAACTGGAGAAGCTATAACAGGATATTTCGCTGAGGCATATTCTAATATCCTTAAATTACTTTTTGCACGATTAAACATATTATCCATTATTGGAGCTAATGCAATATCAAAATTCACTTCTCTATTAAATTTAGCCCATCCTTCCAACCCTGACCAACCAATTGTTTTTATTCTTCCAGCTTCTATTAACTCTTTATCATTAAATAAATCACCAAATAATCCACTATAATAAAACGTTGTTTCAGGATACTTGTGTAAAATATCAAGTACTGGTTCTTCTATATGCTTTAAGTTTTCCCAATGAGCACTACTCCCAGACCAACCAATTCTGATTTCTCCTTCTTTCTTTTCAAATAATTTACTCTTAGAAAAATCCATATTATATATAGCATCTCTTTCTTCCCAGTCTAAACTATTAGGACAAACAAATATTTTATTTTTATCAGTATAATCAGAATAATACTCTTTTAAGTTTTGAGTAGAAACCGTTATTCTATCAAAGACACCAAAGCTTTTTATGTTCCAAGTCATACAAGGACTATTAGGATAGAAAGAACGATACCCTGGATTATAGGGCCTAGTAGCTTGAACGTTATCATCTATATCTAGAATAGCTGGTTTATAAACTCCTTTGGTTTCTTTAAAAAAGTCTCTCATTCCTCCTGCTTGCGCAATATATTGAGGAACATCGTTTCTGGCATAATACATAACATTAGACCATTCTCCGTTCTCTAAATATTCTTTATCTGTTGGATCTGGCATTGGATCTTTTGTTCCTTGCCCTCTTTCTCCCCAAGTAAAATTCTGACATTTAAAATCTAACTTGCCATATTCTTTAGCAATTTTTAAGGGCAACCATTGACGATAGTATCCAACACCACAATCTGCTACTTGTGGTAATCTTAAATATACTTTTAATTTTTCTTTTTTAGTCATATTTTTATTATCCTTTATTAATTATTAATAATCTATAAATTATCCAATATTGTTCGAATTTTATATTTTGCATCTCCACCACCATAAACATACATATCTCCCTTGCCTCTTATAAATCGTTTCGTTAATGCATCTACAATCATCTTTTCATTGGTTCCAACTATCTTATTCCATCCTTGATCAACTGTCTCTGTCCATTCAGTTTCATTCCTTAATGTAATACAAGGTCTCCTTAAGAAAAATGCTTCTACTTGCAATCCACCAGAATCTGTAATTATCTTATCAGCAAAAGCAATCTCATTAATCATCTTTTTGTATGGAATAGGTTTTAATAGTTTAACATTTTTAGGAATAACTATCTTATATTTATTAATCACTTTTTCAGTTCTTGGATGAAGATATAGTCTAATCTTGCTCTCAGAAGCTCCAAACGCTCGCAAGACAGCTTTTAATGGTTTTTCCTGTGTATTGCTCTCACGGTGTATAGTGGCCACAGAATACGTATAAGCGTCTTTAAGCTTTTTTGTTGGAAACGTTTTAAACATTGAATCAATTTGAGTAGCTCCAACATTATAAACATTCGTATGTTTAGTGTTTTCTTCTAATCTTTCCTTGCAATCCATTGACGGAGTAAAGTGAATTAATGCTATCTCGTCTACTATCTTTCTAATTCTTTCTTCTGGCATTCTATCATTAAAACTTCTACAACCTGCTTCTATGTGAATCAATGGTATATTTTCAGATAAAGCAGCCATTGCTCCAGCCAAAGTAGATCGAGTATCTCCATATACTATAATATATTGTGGAACTTCTTTCTGAACTACTTTTATTAATTTGTCAATCATCTTCCCTAGCTTTGTTTCTCCTAAGTCATAATCAGGTTTAGAAATTTTTAATCCTTTAAAAAACACATCCTTTAATAATTTATCATAATGCTGTCCAGTATAAACTAATACTTGTTTAAACTTATTGTCATATTTGACTAATTGAGGCCTATTGCCTATCACTGTTAAAAATTTTTTCATGCTTTTAGTTTCTTAATATCTTTTTTTATCCAATTCAATTCTTTCTTTTTTCTTCCGTCATACATAGAAAGACAACTAACGGACATTGGGTGTTTTCTATAAATCATTAATGGCTTATCTACATAACCAAATTTAGCACCATTTTCAACTAGATCTATTAAGAACATCCAGTCATCACTAGAAGTATATTTATCTCTATAGGGAACCATCTTATCTTTTCTAACCATTACAAAATATGGTATATATTGTTCCTTCTTTAATCTTTCATAATCAAAGGGTTCTGCGCTTTTTGTTCTAGGTTCCTTCTCGTCCATGCTAACTCTATGGAATCCGTGATAAACCGCATCGTATCCTTTGTTAATTTCTTTAAGCATTAAATCTAATCTACGTGGATCTGAAGAATCATCTGAATCATGAGCCATATAAACATCTCCAGTCATCTTCTTTATTCCAAAATTCCTTGCCTTTGCTACTCCTTCATGTTTTTTTCTGTACACTTTTATTCTATCATCATCTGGAATAACATCATCAAACTTCAAAAAACTACCATCGTCTACTATTATTAATTCCCAATCTTGATATGTTTGATTAATAATACTATCAATAGCTTCTTCTATGAACATCTTCTGAGGAGCATAGAATATAAATGTTGGCATTATAATTGAAATTTTCATGTTATTTAGTTAAGTCTATAACAAATAAATTTCTGTTATGACTTAATGGTATTATCTTAATTACTTTAAAATATCGCATATAATCATGTATCCATGTATGTTTAATGTTATAAATAAAATCTGTTTCTTTTTGTCTTTTAACTACTTCAGGATGAAGTTCTCTAGCTCTATTGATAACAGGAGCTTCTTTCACTGGTTCAATGAAAATAGCTCTTTTAGCAGTTTTCTTAATAACCTTAACATATTCTTCTATCTCTTCTGGCCTGATATGAAGTAAGGAAGAAAAACTAAAAGCTAAATCAAATTTCGTTTTTATATCTTTAATATCCATTTCGAAAAACTTACCTTCTGGATAATTATCTTTAGCCATGGCAATAAATTCAGATGTTATATCTATTCCAGTATAATCTTCAATAGGCAATAATCCTTTCCATCTTCCAGTTCCACAACCTAAATCAATAACATTTTTAGGCTTTAATTCTTTAACCTCTTTAATTACTTTAACAATATCAGCAGTAGTTTCTTGTGACGATTCCATATGTGGCCATAAATCATTTATTGTCTTCCACCAACTTTTTATATCAACATCCATTAATCCATAAATTGATTTATTGAAAGATACAGGATTACATAACTCATGATAATATTCTGAACCTTTAACATTCTGACCCTTAGTCATTACAAGATTAATAATTTTTATTAATCGTTTTTCATTCTTTTTCACTATAGCAGTTATTCTTTTCAAGTTAGGTTTTTCTTTACCCTTATATGCTTCAATAGTAAAATTAATAGCATGTGGCATATCTATCGTAGTAATAGCTTGTCTACCAGCCATAATCCATTCAACCGCTGATAATGGTAATCCGTCATGAGGAGTAATTCTTAATATTAAAGATGTATCTTTAACTAAATTATCCTTTTCTTCTTCACTAACTACTCCACGATGGATAACATTACCTTTGCGCCCTATTTCCGTTGGATCTCCAAAGATATGAAAATCTATATCAGGCATTCTCTTAGCCATATTATAAACAAAATCTGGATAATAAAATTGCTTATTACTATATGGTAGATAAACAGCTATAGCTTTCTTCTCTGGTAATGGCATTGGCTTATATAATGTTTGTGGAGGAAATGGAACTATCTTTGCTTTTACTCCTAGATCTGCTAACTCTTTTTGAGTAGTTTCCATCTCACATAAATTAACATCAATATTATTATCTAACCAAGTGATTACTTGCGCGCGAATATCTGGCTTTTGTTGCTGAAGTTGAAGTATATCAGAGCCAATCCAATGCAATACTCTCATAGCATTTGTATTGAAATAAGATTTAGCAACCTCTCCAAAAAAGCCAATAACATAAATCATCTCATATTTATGTGGCTTAAATGATGTTACTGGTAAATAATCAGCACCAAGAATTTTAGCAACATTCTTAGCGTGGAAAGATGCACCTGGACCAGTTACACAAATTTTACTTATAGGAATATTATATTTCTTTTTAATTTGAGTAGTTCTTGCTAACCAGTTTCTGTGACTATCATCTGACAATCCACCAGCATGTGGAAACGTTGTTTCAAAAAAAACTTCTTTTTTATAAAATCCTTTAGCACCATGATTAATAACCGCATTTAACCAAAGATCCCAATCTTGTAATGATTTTATTTGAGTATCCCATCCACCCATTTTGTCAAATAAGGATTTCTTTAATGGAAAACTTCCATCTATATAATTAGCTACTTTAAGAAAATAAGGATCAAAATCATCAGACATATAAGAAAACATCTCATGATAACTTTCGTCAGTGAATTTATAACCACCATATAGAAAATCATATTCAGGATGTCTTTCTAACCCTTCTACCCAAATTCTTGCTACTCCTGGATATAGCTTAGCATCAGCTGGTAAAAAAGAAAGATACTTTCCTACAGCTTCTTTTGCTCCGATATTTCGAGCTTCACAAGCGCCTTTATTCTCTTCTAAATAAATTACTTTTAGCTTAGGATATTTTTTCTCAAGCTTTTGTAGTACTTCTTTTGAATCATCAGTTGAACCATCATCAACAATAATTTGTTCTATGGACGGATAGTCCTGATCATCAATAGAAGCCACCTGTCTTTCAATGGTTTTTGCATCATTAAAATTAGGTGTTATAAAACTGATTATTGGTAAGTCGTATTTTTTTGTCATAAAAAATGTGGTAGTTGCTCTAACCTATTTTTTTATAAGTTAGAGCAACTATTGTTATTAAGGGTTTAATATCTACTATGATATTTCTTTTTAACGAAATATTGTTCAAAGCTAACAACGAATGGTGTTCCGTGAGTATCCTTTACTAGAATACCTGCAGGATTACCAACGACAGTAACTCTGGGTGGAACTGATTTTGTAACAACTGTACCAGCTCCGATCATTGCATCTTCGCCTATCTCTATGCCACAAACTATAGTAGCGTTAGCTCCAATAGTTGCACCCTTTCTTATAATGGTTTTGGCATATGCTGAAGTAGCTACAACGCTATCAGCTCTAGGCTTTCTTACGTTTGTAAATACAGCACTTGGGCCAATAAATACATCGTCTTCTAGGATTACTCCATCGTAGATAGAAACGTTATTCTGAATCTTACAGTTGTTTCCTATCCTAGCTCCAGACTGAACAAAGCATCCTTGACCGATAGTACAATTCTCACCTATCTCAACATCTCCCATAATATGAGTAAAGTGCCAAATTTTAGTACCATCACCAATTGCTGCTCCTTCTACAACGGCACTTTCGTCTACATAAATTTTCTTTTTGTTTTCCATAATATTACCTCCCGTATAATTTATTTACTAGTTTTAATCCTTCTTCAATATCAGTTATTTTAATTGCATTACCAGCTAACATTTCTTTATAAACCCTTGTATGTGAACCTTCAAAATTATCAGTTAAGTTAATTTTTTCTCCATTCACTTTTAAATATCTAAATTGATTATCCATTGGCTGGTTTATCGATAGCTTCCATTTAACGTCACAGTTTTTAAAATAAACTCGACCTTTACTTAATCCCTTTGTTGATCTTGTAATTTCACTACTAATAGGGTGACCAAAAAGCCAGCAGAGAACATCAAAGTAATGAATGCCAATATTAAAGAGTAACCCCCCTGATTGTTCGTCATTGTTTTTCCAACAATTATAGTACCAATCATCCCGATGGACGCAAACTGCAAAAGACGCTTCATACTTTTTTTTAATATCTATCATCTTTTTTAATTCAATTAATTTTGGATTATATCTTAATTGAACAACATGATTAATATTACTATTAAAATACTTAAACAATCTTAAATTCTCCATATCTATAGCAGCGGGTTTCTCTAATAATATTTGTTTACCCAAGATTGCAAAGGCAACAGACATTTCACTATGTAAATAATTAGGTGTACAAATTACTACATAATCTATTTTTTTAAAATTATCATCTTTGGGGATATCCTTCCAATTCTCATAAAAGGTAGCTTTACCTATTTTATGTTTTTTGGTTTTATCGACATCACAACCAATTAAAACTTCACCACCTATATCTTTTATACTCGCGATATGCCTATCGGCTATAAATCCTAATCCGATGACGGCAAAAGCAATTTTGTTTCTTTTACTTTTTTGCATATTTTTTTTATCTCGTTATTTTTTAAGAATGGAAATAAAGGTAAGGAGACTAATCTTTCCCCTAACCATTCTGTGTTTTTTAATTCTTTATTATTCAAACCCTTAAAAGCTGTCATTTGATGAATGGGTAAAAAATGAACTGAACATTGTATTCCTGCTTCTTGCATTAATGTCATAAATTTGGCTCTATCATTGACTAAAACGGGATATAAGTGTAATCCAAAATTATCATACCCAAGCTCTTTGTTATATAAATTAACTACGCGTCTTCTTTCTTTGTCTATCTTCTTCATTTTTTTAAGATTAACACTCCCAACCGCAGCTAATGTATCTGATGGATTAAACTTCCAACCAATAAACTCAATATCATATCTCCAACTTCCGCCTTCTTTATATCTATTCCATCCACCCTTAGATATTCCATGATGTCTTGCCTGTTTAAACCATTCAGCCGCTTTATCATCGTTTGTACAAATAGCTCCTCCTTCTCCCATTGTCATATTCTTAGTCGCATAAAAACTAAAACATACTGAATTTTCAGTCCCTCTACATTGACCTTCTTCTATTAAATGAGCAGAATCTTCAATGACTTTTACATTACCATAATCTGTTTTAGCTCTAACGCCACATAGATGAACTGGAATTACTGCATCAATATCTTTATATTCATCTGCAGTTGCTCCTTCAGTAACTTCAAGACACATAGTCTTTTTGTTGACATCTCCAAATACTGGTAATAATCCAGCATTAACTACTTCTGTTGCAGTAGCTGCAAATGTTAACGATGGAACTAAAACCTTTTTAATATTATTATTCTTTTTTAGCCATTCTAAAGAAAGAAATAATGCAGCAGTACAAGATGTTAAAAGAATACAATGTTTTGCTCCAACATATTGAGCAAACTCTTTTTCAAAATCTTGTGTTGCTTGGCCAGTTGTTATCCATCCTTTAAGAATGGTTTTATAAGCAGCCTTTGCTTCTTTTTTATTAACGTAAGGTCTGCAAAATGGAATCTTTATTTTAGTCATATTTTTATCTTTGTATTTTATTTATTGGTTTGTAATATTTAGCACGTTCACTTTTCCAAACTTCATTTGATGGAACATCTTCATCGACTACTGATCCTGCTCCAATCATTGAGTTCTTTCCTATACTAGCCATAATCACTGCACTAGCTCCTATAGAAGTTCCTTTGCCTACATTTATTTTTATCCACTTATCTTTACCTGAAGGTGGATGTAAATCGTTTACAAAAACAACATTTGGTCCTATAAAACAATCATCTTCTATAGTTACTCCATTAGGGATAAAGGTAAATGCTTGTATTTTTACATTGTTTCCTATCACTACATCACTACCTATCCAAACATGACTATGGATTTTACAATTTTCCCCAATTTCACAATTCTGAATATTGCTTAATTCTTCTTTGTATATGGTTATTTTTTTTCTAATTTTCATATTTTTTTATCCTTCTTATACCAATTAATATATTCATTTAAATCTCTTTCAAAATCTGTTTCTGAAACAAACCCAAGGCCCCTAGCAAAACTATTATCACCACATAATCTTTGAACTTCACCAGCTCTTGGTTCTATGTTGACAATATTAGATTTTGATTTTGTAATATTCTTAATTATTTCTGCTAATGTTTTAATCTTAATTGTTTTTCCAGTTGATATATTTATTGGTTTTCCCCACAATTCTTTTTCAACACAAAGTTCATACCCTTTAATGGCATCTAAAACTGACATATAATCTCTCTCTTGTTCGCCAGATCCAAAAATATTAAGAGGTTTATTTAATAATGCATTCTTAACAAAAATAGCTATGACTCCGCCATAGCTAGTATCAGCCTGATAAGGCCCAAACGTATTAAAATTTCTTAAGATAGCAACCTTACTTTTATAAGTATCATTATAAGACTTACATAATCTATCACCAGCTACTTTAGAAGCTGCATATGGAGATTGAGCATCTAGAGGATGTCTTTCATTCATAAATTCTTCCTGAGAAGAACCATAAATTTCTGAACTTGAAGCGAATACCATTTGCTTATTGTATTTTCTTACTGCTTCTAAAATATTTAAAGTTCCAATGATGTTAATTTCTGCAGTTTCATATGGATATAAAATAGAGCGATCAACATGAATTTGAGCAGCTAAATGGAAAACAGTATCAGACCATTTAACCAATTCGTCAATCAGCTCTATATCTAAAATACTACCACGTTTAATTTCTGTAGTAATTGGATGATTACAAGCATGAAACCAGTTGTCAATTCCAACTACTTCATGTCCATCGTTTTTTAGTTTTGCATACAGGTGCGAGCCAATAAAGCCAGCAGCTCCTGTGATCAAAATCTTACTCATATGTTTGTGCGCTTAATGCGCAATTATATTTACTTGTAAATAATAAATGCTTTAATTACCAAAGTTAGTCTGACAAGCTAAACAACAAAATGGATTACCATTTGGTGAAAGAATTGTTGATGGCTTACCACACATTTTACAAGGGGTAACTCCTAAAACAACATCTTCACTAGTAACCTCTTCTTCTTCAATTGCCTCTGTCTCCTCTACTAAATCTTCAGGTTCAACAAATGTTTCACCTTCTACTCCTTCTTCTAAAGAGGGAGTAACTTCTTCTTTTGTTGGAATAATTTCTTTAATTGTTTCTAATATACTCATAATTAAGTCTCCTTTTAATTATTGATAATACTTTTAATTACTATGTAATTAATTGCTTGCTCCTGCCTCCAAGCCTTTTATTGACTTGAGGGTCTCCAGAGGAGATAACCAAAAGAGGCAGTTTGCAAATAATCAACTAAGACTAGTAAGTACTAGGGTATGCGTAACGTAGAGGTGAACCTGTTGCACTTTCATCTGCGATACTAGTGGTATCTCCTGATCCTGCCCAGAACCAAACACCAGCGGATGTATTCAAAATCTTAGCAATAAAGTTAGATTTCCATCCATAATAACTAGTTTGATTCAAAGGATCTCCCTTGTCGGCACCTTGGACAACGTAAGTTTGAACACCACCATCTAAGTCTGTTACACCGTAATAACCCTTACCCATAACCAATGTTCCGTAAGCGATGCTAGAAACTGTGTTTCCAACACTTGACCCACGAGTCGCTGGTCCTTGAGTAGTTTCTACGAAACGACAACCATAGACTTTACCAATTTCACCTGTGTACAAATTATCTTGTCCTGGAGCTGCATACTGATGGAAGTTAATCCAAGTACTATCACCAACTAGATCCTCTGCAGTTTCAGTGTTAATAATAGCTAAATAATCATTTCCTTCGTAAGGAGGTGTGTTTAAACTCTTAAGTTTATATACACACTTTCGAACGTCAGAAACAGCTATTACGTTTAAGCTAGAAACACTAGCGAGTGGACCAGCTAGAACAACACCAATAGCAGAAATACCAGAGACTGAACCCCAAGTTTCGAAAACATCGGTAGAAGTTTTAGTGAAAATACAAGCAGAGCTTCCAGTAGTTGGAACGTGAGAAATACCAATTTCGTTTACAATAACTCTCTCAATAGTTTCACCAGCTTGTGCACCTAATCTCTCGGCCGCCATCTTCATAACATCTGTAATAGATGTTAAGTCAACGATATCAGATATAGCTGTGAATCCGCCAAATTGACGAATAATAGCTGAAACCTTATATGTTGAAAGAGCATTGGCTGTACTGGTTGGAGCACCTTCTGCAAGAAGCATACCTTTAGCTAAGCGCCTAGGTTGATTCCAGATAATGGTTTTTCCTTCACCAGCAGGAAGAGGCTTTTTTACACCAAACTGATAGTAAACTAAAGTTGGATCCATTGCATCTACCATGATTCTATCATAATAAGATTTAATGGTATTGGTTAGCGTAGTTGCATTTGTTGTAGATTCGATTGACCATGCTGAAGTCATAAAAATAATCTCCTATTAATTTACCTTAATACTACCTGTCGACTTTAATAAAATCGTAATTTTATTTTCTCGTAATTTAACTAGGTAGAATTTTGTTTGTTCAGTCGATGTTACTGAGTAGTTTTCTCTACGCTCGCTACATCTCTCTGTGTTAATCTTCGTTTTAACGTCTTACGATGACGGCTGATTAACTCCTTTACTACAATATACCAAATATAATATAAACTGTCTAGTCTTTATCTCTTAGGTAATGCTTCTTCTAACTCTTCAAGAGTGTATAAGAATTTTCCGTCTGCACTTTTGGCCATTGGATCTATCTCGTCTGATCCTATTGCAGAAGCACCAGCCTTAACTTTGTTTGCTCCTTCAACATTACCAATTTTCTTTTCTTCTATCTTATCATACGCTTCTTTCTGTCCTTTGGCAAATGATTCTCTTTGAGAAGTTTCAAACTTTGCAATCTTATAAGCATCTGACCAACTAAGAGTAGGACTATCTTTAATCTTATCTTTAATTGCTTCAGTAAACTCATAAAAATCAGGGTACGTATTAATGGTTCTGTCTAGATCCATTTGTCTGCTCATTTGACCGAGCTTTGTTGAAGATGTATCTTCTGCTACTTTTTTAGCAGCCTCAAGAATTTCTTTTCTTACATCCTCTTTTATAGATTCTTCCTTTACTACTGGAGCACCTTCTGTACTCTCTTCTGTTCCTAATGAACTGTTTTGCGCTTCAATAAGTTCTTTGTACTTATTCTTTTCATCTACTACATCTTTGAACCTTGAATAAGGAACTTTTTTATCATCGTCTGCTTCCTGATTTTTGTCTGTGTCAACCTTAACTATTTCTTCTTTACCCTCCTCTGGATTTAACTCGGTTTCAACAGGTTTAATTTCAGGAGACGATTCTGGTGTAGTTATCTCTACGTTTTTTTCGTCTTTGTTTTCCATATTAATTTTCATTGTTTACGTGTAATGATCACGATTAATTAATATTCTAACTTCGACCTTTACTTTTATTTTTTGGTCACCTTTTTAATAATGTACTTAATCTCCCTTAAAAACCAATCTAATGATTCCATCTGTCCTTCTACATTAGATGCTTTATGAAAATCTTTTAACTTTATTGCTTCACGAAGATCTTTATTACTCTGGTAAACTTTCTTCTCTAACAGGAATTTCAGGTGTTGCCAACCGTTTGAGCGAAGCATTTCCACGATTTCCAACATTTCCTCCGAGGACAGCCCCACTTGCTCCTCCACTCTTTTCTGCAACTTCTTCTGGGACTCTAGTTGCTCCTTCACTTTGAGGTAAGAATGCTTTTTCTGTTTCTGTAAGGTCATATGTTTTAAGTAAATACTGCAAGAAGTATTTAACATTAGCACCGAGCTCTGCAAACGGAGCTACTGTTGCCAATAGTTCTCTTGCTTCTGCTCTGCGCATTGACTTGTTCATTGGTTGAGTCGAACCAGCCTCAACCGCAATGTCGTATTGTCCTTTAATCTGAGTTGGAGATACGCTTTGCCATTTAGGCCCACCATCCCCTAATATTCGAATCGTTACACTTTTGTCTATATATTGTTGATTCAAAGCAATTAATTGTTTCCCAAAATCTCTTAATGAATCTTCTAAATTATCTAACTTATATCTAAATCTTGCATTACCAGCTTCTTGTAATAACATAATCCCAGTAGCTGTTTCATTCCCCATTCCTTGCTGTCCTCTTACCGCATTACTTCCTTGTCCTTTAGCGTAATCAGTAATACCTGAAGCTTGTTGCATATCAGATTTAACTAAGGTCTCTTCGTTATAAGCTGAAGCTGTAACATCAGGAGTATCTATAGTCTCAATACCTCCCATGTCATCAGTATGAACTACTCCTCCTGCTTGAGAAATTAATTCATCTTCATCAACGTTAGCTCCCTTTTTAACTTTCCACATCCTATTCAAAATTAAAGTAACGTTATCCATTCGTTGATTCCTAATATCATTCAATTCATATTGTAAAGACTTTAATGGTTCAACTTCACCAACAGCCCAAAACTCATTAGGAATTTGTGTATCAAATAAAACAACAAATGGTTTTTGACCGTGATTATAAGGATTTTTTGTTGCACGAATAATATATTTACGATTAGCTAAAGTAATTAAACATTCTTTTTGAATCCCGTCTCCCTCAATGTCATACAATCCCCAATATTCAAATAATTCTACTTTCTTTTTATCTGGATCTTTTGGTTTACTTAATCCTAAGATTGAATCTCTTTGTATTTTATATCCATCTTGTGTTACATCTACGGTTAATTCTTTAGGAATAATATAATTTTTATTTGCTTTCAAATCATCAATATTTCTTTCTGCTCTATGAATTATGTACGCAGCATCTTGAATTGTAGTTGCGTCTGGATCAATATAAAAATCAAATAGATCCAAAACATCTGCTTCTGGTCTATCTTGAACTACATTTCCAAATTCTCCTTTAAAGCTCCAAGTAAGTTTCATAACCCCAACCCCATAAAGTAGCGACTGCTTGACCCAAAGTTTAATTTTCTTTTTCATATCCATCATATCCCACTGATAATCAAGTAACTGACTTGTGCTCTCTGCATTCGCTATATCATTAGGCTCTCTTGGAATAGCTTCAATCTTTGGCTTAGCTCCAACCATACGTGGCATGATTGTTTCTATGGTAGACCAGATATAAGGAATAAACAATTTTGCTCTACCCTTATAATTTTGTCTTTTAGAATCTATGATTGAACGATAGAGTCTATAAAATTCTATAAACAAATTAAACAATGGTTTTTGAAATTGAGCAGCCTTTGAAAACCTAGTAGTTACTAAAGCAACCACTTCGGTTTTTTGTTCAACTGTTAAATTAATTACCTTTTGTTTTTTCTTCTTAACTATCTTTTTCTTAGTCATATTAGAAGTATACGATTATTAATTGATATGGTCAATAGCATTTCCTAATATCCAGTTATTTCATTTCCTGAGACATAAGGTTTTGCTTTTTTATTTCCTGGAGTTTGTATAACATTATATGTGTTAACGAA
>Ga0307928_10002571_pt1 | contig 13937 bp, 33 predicted proteins | sample AceLakmetagen232_FD_201815 | JGI IMG/M metagenome (GOLD analysis project Ga0307928, IMG submission 201815) | Saline water microbial communities from Ace Lake, Antarctica - #232 | ecosystem: Environmental > Aquatic > Non-marine Saline and Alkaline > Saline | place: Antarctica: Ace Lake... | reverse complement strand
CCAGCAGGAAGATAGAAACAATACGATTGAAAAGATACTCCAGGCCCAGCGGCAAGGCGCGGATATGACGAGTAATAACTTCGTTGATATGTTTGAACGATGTTTTTGGCCGTGGTTGGACTCCATTGGCCTGGAGATACGACCGAAACAAACGGGGGATTGTTTCCCCCGTGATGGAAAGGCCCGCCAGCCTGCCCGTGGCGGCGGGCCTCTATCTAATATGGAGTTTTCTCCCTCCAACGATGGCGATTTACAGGCCGCGAACGGAGTCAAAGCCGAATCGCCCATCGTTAAAATTGGGGTGAGTGAAGAGTTTGAAAGGAAAATTTATGGACATTAAAACGCGAATGCTCAGGAAACTCGATAACGGAGGTTTGCTGACCGTCCCTGACAAGGAAGAAATATTATGTGCTATGCGTAGTGATTATTGCCGAACGGCCTGCGCATGGTATCGAGAACTGTATTCACCCGATGGTAGTACTATTTATGCTATGTGTGATGATGTACAAATCGGCTGTCTCAAGCAACCGCAAGGTCAGGAAGGTGAATCCGGAAAAGGTGTATGATGGCTAAGAAACAAAAGCAATTAGCAAATTCGATAACTTATAACGAAAGATTTGTTTCTGCTGATAGTTTAATCCAGGCGGGCTTTGAAATATGTTATCCAATCCCGTATAAAGTGGAATATCGAGAACAAGAATTAAAGGAGAAAGGGGTCGGTAAATGAAAACAGCAGTAACACAAACAAGCATTGACGCATACCACAGCGTTAATCTAACAGAACAGCATAAGGATATACTGTATGCTCTTGACGCGAGGGGGCCAAGTTGTATTGCGGATTTAGCAGCTTATCTAGGGTGGCAGAAATCTACGGTATCGCCAAGAATGAACGAATTAAGAAAACCAGAAATGGGATTGTTGATTTTTGTGGGCAAATACAAAAGCAAAACAACAAAAAGAGCATCGAATCATTACCGGGTAAAATAAGTCAGCGACACTTTATTTTAAAGGGAGAAAAGCTATGAAACAGAAAAAACAAAAGTCACAACCGTTTAACGAACAGGCCGCTACCGCCGCCTATACCGCTGTTGTCAGTTTACGAAACCTTTTTAACATGGGTGGCGCCCAGGAGCTTGCAGAGTTTGGGTTAAGTCGAAAAAGAATAAGACAACTAGTCAGGGAGATATAAATGAAAACAACAACTCAAATACAAACCCTTGACCCTGAACAGGCGAAGTTGGCTGCCTTGGAAGCATCCTTCGCCGAAGAATCGCAGGCGGTAGTCAAAGAGGGTTTTTGTGCTTGGTATGTGGGCGAGCAAGCTGAAATTGACGCCGCCGATATAGCGTTGGATAAGTTGTTCAAAGAACAATATTGTCTGATGAAAAAGAAGATAAACAACCGTCGCAATGCCTTGAGTTTTGCCTGTGGCGATGAGTTCAAACGCCGTATCGACGCCATGTTAGCAACCATGCCGAAGCACAAAAACGGCAAGCCAATGACAAAAAGCGTTAATTTCCTAACCGGGACCGCCGGGTATCGCAAGACCAAGGAATCGGTGGAGTTTACCCACTTGCCCTCGGCTGTTAAGTGGGCGTTGGAAAATATGAATATTGAGGAATTAGGTTGGGCTGTGAGGAAGGTTGATGCAACTATAGAGATTCTCAAGTTCCTAAAAGAACACAAAGACCAGCCGGAAATAAGGGAGACGATAACGACTCTGAACAAAACGCCTTTTATGGATGCTATTAAAAACAGCGGCGAAGTCCCGGACGGCGTGGAGATGGTAGAGTCTAAGGAGAAATTTTACCCTGAAATCCAACATAAAAAGCTAGCGGCGGAAGGCCTGCCGTTAATAGGAGATAGTGATGGAAAATAGCGAACCGTCAAATACAGCAAAACTTTCCCAAAAGAAAAACAAGGTTGTTCAGGCAGTCACTTATGTTCAAAAAACTGGTGACAATAAAATGCAAGGTTATAAATATGCGACCGATGAGGAGGTTCTTAAACATATTCGCACAGCCTTGGTAGAAGCCGGACTAAGTTTTTCTGTAGAAGCCACTGGTTTTGAAATTACTCATGATATTCCCACCAGGCAGGGTAATGCCATGAAATATATCAAAATAGATTTGGTATGTAGCCTGACTGACACAGAGACTGGCTACATGGAACGTTGTCAATGGTTTGGTGCTGCTGCCGATTCAGGGGACAAAGCGTTGTATAAGGCGTTTACAGGCGGCATCAAATACTTCCTGATGAAAACCTTCTTACTGCCGACCGGCAATGACCCAGAAGCCGACGAAAATGTCGATAAGGCTACGCAAGCAAAGGCAAAACCCCCGGCCGCTCGTAAAGCCAACCCTGCCCCACCACCAGAGCCTACAGCCAAACCAAAGACTCCTAAAGATGTATTTTGGGATTCCTTTAAATGGCGATGTGAAAAATGCGAAGTGGAAGTTCCAAAGGACAAAAAGATAATTAAGCGGGCGGTTGAGACCTTGTGTTCGTCACTTGAGGTTTCACGAAAAGCAGATGAAATGAAACGTGTGCTGCCAATGGCTAGCGACAAGCCGGAAAATGAAAACTGGGAAATCCTGACGGCTGTTATTGTCAACTATCCTATGAGCATTTTAATCGGCAAGGCCATTCTCGACGTTGCCGGGGTAGATAGGGCTGCGTAATTATGATATTTACAGGCGAAACAATTAACGGAAGGAGCTAATTATGTATCGAGAAATGAAAAAACCGCTGAAGGATTGGACACTTGGGGAATTGCAAGGACTGTGTAAGGAAATGGAACAGATAGAAATACCCATTCATTTTACAGTTTGGCATTTTCGGCATGAGTCAACAACTATAGATTTAGTTGCAGGAAACCTAAACTGTGCCCAGAGGGCTGTGTATTTAAAAGAACCACTAGAAGTTGAGGATATGGTGCTTAAAATAGGGGCTAAAGCGTCCGCCGTAGCTGGGGCTATGGCTGTAGAAATAGAGAATGCCAATGAGTCAAACAAAAAACGCCTATTGGCGCTTCCGTCTCCTCTCAAAACAGAACCGACAATCGGAAGCATAGAGGAACAATTAACATGAGTTCATATAACAAAATTATACTATTGGGCAATATCACCCGCGACATAAAACTTAATTACACAACGGACAATATCGCGGTTGCCGATTTCGGCCTGGCAACGAACCGTAAATACAAAAAGAAGGACGGTACGGAAGTAAATGATGTTTGTTTCGTTGATGTTACCGCCTTCGGCTCTATGGCGGAGACGATAAACAAATATCTGGTGAAGGGCGATCCGATCTTAATTGACGGGCGGCTATCGTTTAACCGATGGGAGTATGAGGGCAAAAAATTCAGCAAACATCTGGTGATAGTCGAGAGCTTCAAGTTTTCGCCGAAGGGTGAAAAGCAGGCGGCGCAAGCCGCTGCCCCGGCATCGATCAACAATGAATATGATCCTAACGATCCAGACGATATACCATTTTAAAGGAACCAAAAATGTACGTAAGCAGAGATAAAGATGCAGACAACAGAGGGTTTGTTGAGCTATGGCGTGAAAAACCGAAACAGAATAAATATGAGCATGGATATTGGTATCTGCTTAAAAAAATTATCTATCGCGAGTTCCGTCGCCGTTATCCGGCTGTCAGGCTGGAACCCGGCGAGTCAAAAGAAGTGAAACTGACAGAAGCATAAAGGAGCCACAAATATTAGTTAAATGTCCCTACTGCAAAGAGGTTATACCGGATACTGATGAGACAAGAGTAAGCATTGCTATCTGTAACACAGAGAATTACGGGAGTAGTACATACACTCTAAGGTGTCCTCACTGTAAAAAGAAATACAAGTTGCAATTAGCAAAAGTGGTTCGGCTAGTTTCTGTTGACCAAGCTGACCAATCAAGCGACTTATCTTTCGGATAGGAAAAACCAAAATAACCAACTTAAGAAAGGAGGTGCTTGAAACTTAAATCCTAACCCTGCCGTCCCGCACAAAACAGGCGGCAGGGCATTACGCCCCCGTAGTGGTCTGTAGCCACCAGACAGTCAGGCCGTCCAGACCCTTAAGAGGGAAACTGAGACCGGTGGCCGCTTTGCGGTGTCTAAATTGACTTAATCATGTTATGCGGCGGTGCAGGTTCGAATCCTGCCGGGGGCATTTGAAAAAAATGCAGATGAGCCTGCGTTATCTGAAATATGGCTTCATGCCGTCGAAGGGTATCCTTCTTAGGATAATGGTGGGTGAATTTGCTTCGGCTGGCCCGGCCGTAAGCTGACGGCGGTTGTTGCCAAAAAAGTTAGCAGGGCATTTTAAAAGTGAATAACAGGCACGGTGGCCAACATTAAAATGTTGTAAACCTACTAACCGGTGGAAAACCGGTCCGTGCCTTATATTTGAAAAGTGAATAAGGCACGGTCCTGCGAGTGGGACTCGTATGTTATGCGTTTGACTTATTGCGTCAAAGCTATGGAACTTACACTTGTAAGATAACAAATGCAGAAAACATGGCATCTTGTGTTAAAAAAAGCCCGTGCCTTATATTTTTAAAAGGACAAACTATGAAAAAGACATGCCCGTTTTGTGGCAGTAATACTTTAGAACAGAAGAGAGGTGAATACAGATTTGAGCCGCCAGAAAATATACCAGGTGGTGAGCTTGTGGTGCCAAACGCGACCTGGTGGGAATGTGCTTCGTGCGGCGAACACATGATACCCCGTAAATTAGATGTGGCATTGCAACAACTCGCAGCAAAAGCCCATGCCTTATATTTACAGGGGGAAATTTATGATGAATAAAATTCTATGTACCCTTAACACCGACGCCCTGCGGCCCACAGAAAGGGAAAAGCGCCTGATGCAGGACCTTTTCGATTGGCAGGAAGGGTCGAAAAAATCATTAAAAAATCATATTTTAGGCCAGCCGGTTGGAGTTAGACCAGAATTTTGTAAAGGAAAAACGAAATGAAAACCATGAACGTTAAAGAATTTGAAATAGGCGATTGGGTTCTAGTCACACATAAGATGTGGAGTATTTCACGGGGCAACCACAAAGTAATGGTTATGGCAAAATTAAAAAGCCCAGTTGAAGGTCAAATTGTGGGGTTGAAAAGGATGTGTTTTGGGGAAAGAGTCGATGATCCTATGTGTGAATACAGAGGATCATATCTCAAGGTAGAAAACATGCAAGACTTCTGGGCGGTTAAGTTCGGTATGTTGAATAAGCCCATCTGTACCCTACCAGATTACATGATACGAACGCAAAGCAGCAAACCGTTACCGATGTTGCATGTTACTTCTTCGTGGTCTAAAGAGAGCTGCGATAATCAAAGGGAAAATATGAAATCATGGCTGCGAGATAAAAAAGGCAGATGGGTAAAAAAGTAATAACTAACAGAAAGGATAAACCATGAGACCAATCAAATTCAGAGTATGGGACATAGAGCAGAAAAAGATGCGGTTGATTGTGACAGACATACACTGGGCGCTGCATGGTGTGACAAGCTGCCGATATATGGATACATATACTAATACCTTTTATTTAGTTAACGATGAAGATTGTGTCGGCGGCAAAAGACGATTTATTCTTATGCAAAATGTCGGCCGCAAAGATAAGATGGGTAGAAGAGAAGTGTATGTGGATGATATTGTAAAAGTAAAAGATGTTCTCCCCGGAAGTGAGAATGCAGACTTTATCGGGGTAGTCGGCTTTCAAGATTGCAGCTTCGTGATTGAAACCGAATGGTCTATGGGATACAGATGGATGGATTATGAAATTGAAATTATCGGCAACATACACGAAAATAAAGGGCTACTTAATGAAAGTTAATAAACAAAAACCGATTGAATTCGTTAATCAATGTGGCTGTATAGTTGATTATCGAGAGCTTAAAAAGGCAATCTTGTGGTTTGCTGAAAAACCCGTAGCCAGATTAAAAACCATTTATCTTCATGGAAGGTATCCAGCCATAGGTATTTATGAGAGAAAGCTTCATGTTCACAGATTACTAATGATGTATTGGTTGCGGCGCGATTTTGACAGAAATGAACACGTTCATCATATAGATGGTAATAGAATGAACGCTCTACGAAGCAACCTAGAGGTGATATTGGCCAAATACCATATATCGAACCATTTAAAAGGACACACTATGGGCGACGCACAAAAACAACAACTCATACAAGCTAATAAGCGACGGAAAGGAACAAGGCATAAAAGAAGATTTAATATACCGTTGCCCCAATTAAGACAAATGCTCGTTAGCGGCAAAAGCATAAATTCTATAGCAAAACATTTTAATTGTGGTTGGGATACTATTAAAAGCCGCATACACGAGAACCCTGAACTACTAAACGAGGCAGTCTAAACTTATCAATACAATTTCAGACACGGAGGTCTAGCGTGAAACATAATAGCCCGGTGACAAACACATCCCTCACTTATGCCAATATCGTTGCCGGGCTATTTTTTCATGCAGGGCAGGGGGTGGGTGAATGAATAAGATAATCCAGGGCGATTGTTTGGAAGTTATGCAGGGGATGGAGGCGGGGTCTGTGGATTTAGTATTAACTGACCCGCCTTATGGACATAATAATAATAATAATGGCGACTTGATTTCTCGGTGGGAAGCAGCTTTAGGGCGGGGGGATTATAAACCAGAAAGGGACAACAGACCAATTGAGAACGACGGTATAGAGGCAAACGATTTAATACAAGCCGCTTATATTGAGTTTGAGCGATTGTTAAAACCTGGCAGCTGCTGCTGTTGTTGTGGTGGTGGTGGTGGTCCGGATCCTCAATTTGCCCGATGGTCTCTATGGCTTAATGAATCTTTTAACGGTGGTTTTAAACAAATGATTATCTGGGATAAGGGGCCGATGGGTATGGGCTGGCACTACCGGCGGAGCTATGAAACAGTTTTGGTTGCTCAAAAAAAAGGGGCAGCCTGTAAATGGTATGATAATACAAAAAAGGTTGAGAATATAATAAGGCCGGGAATGGGAATAAAAAAAATAATACCATCGGCAGAACAACATCCAACAGAAAAACCTGATAGTTTGGCGGCTCATTTTATTGCATTACACACCCAGGAAGGTGATACCGTTCTCGACCCATTCATGGGTTCAGGCACAACCGGCGTAGCCTGCCAAAGGATGGGCCGAAACTTTATAGGCATAGAAATCGACCCTGAATATTGTGACATGGCCCGAAAGCGAATCAAAGACGACATGCCGTTGCTGCAGGGGGTGGGTGAATGAATAAGAATAAAGTACATTTTAGTTCTCAGCTATTAACTTGGCAAACCCCCAAAGCTGTTTATCAGGTGTTGGATGCGGAGTTTCATTTTGATTTTGATCCTTGCCCTGCAGATCCTACCTTTGATGGACTGAAAACCGAATGGGGTAAATGTAACTTCGTAAATCCTCCTTATGGCCGGGAATTGCCTAAATGGTTAAAGAAGGGCTATGAAGAAAATACCAAAGGAAAGACTTGTGTATTTCTTATCCCCAGTCGTACTGACACCCGATGGTGGCATCGTTATTGTATGAGTGCAACGGAAATCCGCTATATCAAGGGCAGGCTGAAATTCGGTGATAGTAAAAACTCGGCCCCCTTTCCGAGTGCTATCGTAATTATGCAGGGGGTGGGTGAATGAGTGATGTGAAGTATATACACAACGAGCCGGCGGCTTATCCGGCCGACCACGAATGGGTAATAATGACCCCGGATGAGCGAGGATGTTATCATTCGCTCATCGCATATTGTGGCTGCGAAAAGGACGGAAAATTACCGGAAGATATAGAAAAGTTAGCGAAATTATGTAACGCAAAAAAAGAAAATTTTGAAAACTTTTGGGATCACTACCGACATAAATTTAAACAAAAAAATAACATGATATGGCACAAAAGGGTTTTACTTGAAATCAAAAAGGCCCGTAACTATATAAAACAAAGGAAGTTAGCGGGTATAAAAAGTGGCCAAGCTAGACGAACGGTCGTTGAACGGTCGTTCAACAAAAAGATGAACGAAACCCCAACAAAGGAAAGGAAAGGAAAGGTAAGTAAAGAAAAGGTAATAAAAGAAGAAGAAAAAGAGAATAAAGAGAAAAAGAAATTCATACCACCCACGCTGGAAGAAGTTCAAAAATATCTTCACGAAAACCCAAAGTATAACAATGTTGATCCAGGAGTGTTTTGGGATTATTTCAATTCCAGCGGGTGGATCGATTCAGAAGGCAAGCCGGTCAAAAACTGGAAGCAAAAACTTATAACATGGAATTCACATGACAACAACCGGACAACTGCGACAGGTAGAGGCCAACAACAAAAACCGAGCGGTGGTCAAATTGCCAGAGACAATGAAGCCGACTATGCTGGAAAAGATGACCCCTTGCCCATCTTCGGCGGAGAGGAAAGCTCGGATTGAAGAAGATAAAGAGCTAAGGCTTCAGATAAAAGCAGACCAAGACGCCGAAAGATACAAGTGGTTTCTTGACCAAAGCGGTATTGATTTAAGGCAACGAGATAAAGATTTTATGGTTTTAAAACAGAAACAGAAATGGCTAACGGCATATCAAAAAACTTGTCAAATAACTAGCGAAGGGAGTATAGCTATACTGCTGCTCAACCGGGGAACGGGAAAAACTCAATGTGCCGTAGAAATTATCAAAAACATATGCCGCACCTTTAAAAAATGTCTATATTTACGGGCCAGGGAAATCAACAATATCATGCTGGATATGCAGGGCGACAATAAACGAGAAAAGGCGGTTGCTCGTTTCGTTAAACCATATTTGCTGGTGATAGATGAATTTCAAGATAAGTTTGACACCGACTTTGCTTACAAAAATATGAATCTCATAACCGATAAGCGACATGCTAATTATAAGCCTACGATATTCATTGCCAATTTAACCGTAAAGCAAATTCGTGACGTATTAGGACCTGCTATTGTTGATAGGGTGCGAGAGCAGGGCGGTATTATAATATTCGATTGGGAATCATTCAGAGCTAAGGGAGCCAAACCGTGAAAGAAGCATTGTTGGCAATCATATTGGCGATATTTTTAGCCCTGGCATATAGGTGTGGTGCTAATGATGAAAAACAAAGAAGTATCAATTCTGGTATTATCGAAAAAAGTGGCCAGCATTACAGTGTGGTTTTGATTGAAGAAAAATGGGTAACAACCAATAACCCCCAAACAGAAAGGAACCAAGCCATGAGTGAAAACGAAATTATTGATGAGACGGAAACAGAATTAAATCAACAGCAGGAATATGACCTACACCTACAGAAAGCGAAACTGTTACTTGCGGATTATGCCGTAAAAGAAGCCGAGAAGAAAGCAGATCACGTGGTAGCCAAAAAGCAATATGAAGAACAGCGGGAGTACGTGGCCGCGCTAATAGAAGACGGCAACCCGGACGATAAGGCTGGAAGGTTCAATCAGGACGAAGAAGATAGCACAGAAGGTGCAGAACCCCCAGAGGAAGCAGACAATGAATAGAAACACTAAACCGTTGCTTGATGTATTTGTGCCGTGTATTCCACCGAAGGCAACTAAGCAGAATACACACATAATTAAACTTCGCAATAAATCAGGTAAAGAATTTTACTCACTTAAATCCGATAAGTCGGTCAAACATGCGTCTGGAACCATTTTAGATTTATTCAAGGAATATGCACCTAAAGAAATAATAGATTTCCCGGTGGCGGTTCGGATTGAGTTTAAATTTCCTTTTCGTAAAAACGAGAAGAAAGCGGATTTGGCGAATGGCGCTATGTGGTGTGAGACCAGGCCTGACCTCGATAATTTGAGCAAATTATTCATCGATGCTATATCACCTGTGTTTTTAAAAGACGATGCGTTGGTAGTACGTTTGCATGTGTCAAAAGCGAGAACTCATAAACCGGGGATAAGGTTAGCAATAGTAAAGGCTAGTGTTGAGGAGATTTGAAATGAACCTATTGAATGAAATTCGAAAATCGCTGATAAAAAACGGCTGGACATATTCTGTCAAAGGCAAAAAGAGTTTGTTAAAGAAAAACAACGTGGGTGTCAGGGTATATGCCTTGGTAGTATCAATGGATGAGGAAGAAGTGGTATATGATTATGATGTAGTAACAATTAGAAAAACCGTAGAAAGGGAGAGCGAAGATTTTTTTGATTAATTGTGTGTGAATAATTTAACCGCCCGAAAAGGGCAAGGAGTTTGTTATGAGTAGTGTACGAACAACAGTTGTAGGAGTTCTGGTAGGTATGGTAATTATTGTGACTCAGGTAATAAATGTGCTCGATAACGACCCGGCAACGATATTCAGTCTATCGCAAGTATTTGCCGGGCTGGGCACTATGGGTATCGGCTATTTTGCCCGCGACAACAAGGTATCTAGTGAGACGGCAGGGGCGAAGTAAGTGTGGATATTGATACCCACAGATTGCGAACACTCAGCCTGTTCAGTGGCATCGGCGGCATCGACATCGGATTACAACGATGGTGCAAAACCGTTTGCTATGTTGAACTTGAAAGTTATGGCCAAGCGGCCCTCTGCAAAAATATGGCGGCAGGTAATATCGACGTTGCTCCGATATGGGATGACATTACAACTTTCGGAGCAGATGAGCTTGCAGCCATTGGACGGGTTGACGCAATCACAGGCGGATTCCCCTGCCAGGACATCAGTTGTGCCGGCAAGGGAGCGGGCATCACAGGCGAGCGAAGCGGGTTGTTCTTCGAGATTATCCGGCTCGTTCGCCTGGCTCGACCGCGAATCATTTTTTTGGAGAACGTATCAGCGTTGCTTGGCCGGGGGCTGGGAATCGTACTCGGAGAGCTTTCCGAAAGCGGGTATGATGCAAAATGGAAGGTGCTTTCCGCAGCCGAAGTTGGAGCGCCGCATCGCCGAGATAGAATCTGGATTATGGCCAACACTGAAATCCCAAGAGTGCCACGAAAGAATGGAAACGATATTAGCAAGAGGGGGACAAATAGGATTATCAACAGCAGTAAGATATTGGCCGACCCCACAGAGCAGGGATTGGAAAGGGCAGAGTCAAAGGGGCAGTTATGCAGAGGGGGCGAAAGACTGTCTGCCGAATGCAGTGCAGAGCGGTGGTCAACTGAACCCAATATTTGTCGAGTGGCTCATGGGATACCCTTTAGGGTGGACAGACTTAAATGTCTTGGAAACGCGGTAGTACCGCAATGCTGTGAAAAAGCGTTTGAAATATTGATAGGATGTAAAAAATGAGCGAGTGGATGGTAGTTATCGTAGCTGTGGTGGGGGGGATTCTTGCGGGAATCCTCCCTGTCCTTTTCAAAATCTATAAGAAGCTGGAAGGTACATTATATGCGAAAAAAAATAAAACTCGTGTTGATCGTTTTGCTAATCACGCTGATCGGCTGCGGCGGTTTCAAAAGAACAAAGATAGTGAAACACCCGGAAACTCTGATGCTGATAATGGAGAGCAAGGGCAAGGTTAAAGTTGCTGTTGAGATCGACGGTGAATTGCTGGAATACGGCTATGTGGAAATACAGGAAGGCTGGACAATTTCACCCAGCTATGATTGGAGCGAATGATGAGTAAGGAAATACAAATTATGAGCAAGAGTGATGATAAAAAAGACCTGAACCCGGAAGCATGCTGGATATTAACTTATAGCGGTTTAAAATTCCATCCGTTTGAGCCAAGAACACATGGGGATTGACGGTAAAACAAAACATAAAAGAGATTTAAAATATTGTGATAAACATTTTGAACTTATGTACGGAAGACATAAGAATAATTGGCTTAACATCGACCGTAATATACCAAGAAAAAAATAATGAAATATATCGAAATTTATAAATGCTATGTGACGCAGGAGGTGTTCCTGTGGACCTCACTGTCGATATTCCCAAAAGAGACAAAGCTTCTGTTGAGTGAAATGCAGGAGGAATGGCCGAGCCTGACCAAAGATGAGTTTGAAGATTTATTAAATTACATCAGGGATACTGGCTGGGTGATAATCGAAGGCTATTTTTGTATAGCGGTATCGCTGGCTGATCTCCATGCTATTCAGCAGGCTTTCGAGGATAACTGGTCATTAAACTGCAACATGGAGCTGCCTAAACGATCTCCAGTTCCAGCGTGTGCATGATGAGCGAAGCCGTCGTGTCGGTTATATGTCGCCTGCCGCCCAACCAGCCATAAATAGCCGTTTGGAGCCTTATGCCGTCCTGGCCCATTACTTTTACCAGGCGGTATATCGTCCAGCCTCGGCGGATAAGTTCATTTCGTATCGCCTGTCTGATTATTTCCCGATTATCCATATCAAGCCTCACTTTCTGGGGGGATAATTCTTACCTCTTGGGCTATTGAGATATATGGATTAAGCCACCCTATGCTGATTGTTTTGTTTACCAAACTTTCGGGTTTTGTATCTTTTGGAAAATCGCCGTGGGTCAATAAATCAATAAATGTGGGCGTTGAATATCCATCCGGGCCTTTGCACTTGTGGGCTTTTTCGATAGAATTATATGATGTAACAAGAAACCTCATCTTATACCTCACTTTCTGCCCGATAGGGCTATTGTATAAATTTTCGCACATTTCTGGCAACAAAACAAATGTGTTGTCATTTTGCCACAACCGGGACATGGGCCGCCTGGCACGGCGAACCGCCGGGCCTTGGTTTTATCTTGTATTTGTGTAATGCTTTGTACGGCGTTGCTATTACAATGTTTGCTCATATAAGACCGCACTTTCCGCCCGTAGGCTGGTAATTGAACTGTCAAGGATTACTTGATAGTTGAACTATTAAGGATTATTTAATAGTTGGTAAATCCGCTAAAATACCATCTACCACCTTATCCGATGTAACCAGGCCGTCAAGCATCACATCGCCCATTTCTGTAATCGCCCGATGTGCCGTGGCTAAGTCACCTTTTGCAATCGCTGTTTTCGCCATAAAATGCAGGTTGCAATAATCTATCCCTATTGTTATATTCATCATTGTTCTAACTCCTATCAGTTAGGGCCAAGGCGCGGGATATTTACGGTATCGCCGCGCCATTTATGTTAAATTATTTCGCTACCACATAATAGTCATCGATTGTTATATATCCGGGGTCATCGGCCTGGACAACATCAACGATGATATTACCATCCAATACCGGGTAAAAATCAGCGCATTCAGTTTTCCCCAGTTTGTCCAGCTCTGACCTATTTTTGCCGATATAACTACGCAATTCTGATTCTGTTAGTGTTTTGGTTTCCATGTTCTATCTCCTTACAGGTTGGGGCCACGCTCCCGGCTGGTAACAACATCGCGGAAGCTTATATATATCAGCCAAGGTCATGGTCATACTTAGCCGCCAATTGTTCGCCTGGTTTTAAGACTAGCTCGGCATCCCTGGCAATGGCGGCGTTGATGTTATCATCATAGTCGTAGTGCATCGGTTCTTCAATTGTTGCGTTGTAATGGTCCGACCATACACACCGGATAACCTGGCTGCCTTGGTAATGATAACTAATCCCCTTATCACTTAACCTGGCCGCGATTACGTTGATTCTGATAGTTTTCATAATACATTTCCTTTCGGTAAGAGTTATAATATTTGTCAATGTCGCCCGGACGGACGAGGTCCGGGCATGTTTTACGTCAAACGGCTTCGAGTAAGTCCGCTTCCGCCTCAAGCCTGGCGGCCGTTGCTAAGTTTTTGGCTGCCATTGCCTCGATCTGCGAGGCTTTCCCGGTGCAAATATCTTCTTGCCCCGGATAGATAGGCTTACCCGCCTGTCTCGTGTGGGCGGCCGCGTTGTCTTTTTGTCCTGCTGCCAACGATCTCAACTTGGCCGCTTCCTCTCTGTTTTTTGCCGCTTCCAGTTTTTTGCTTGCTTGTTCATTTGTCATTTTTTTTCTCCTGGCCCCTTGCTTATGGGGCAA
>Ga0307928_10002570_pt1 | contig 13939 bp, 18 predicted proteins | sample AceLakmetagen232_FD_201815 | JGI IMG/M metagenome (GOLD analysis project Ga0307928, IMG submission 201815) | Saline water microbial communities from Ace Lake, Antarctica - #232 | ecosystem: Environmental > Aquatic > Non-marine Saline and Alkaline > Saline | place: Antarctica: Ace Lake... | reverse complement strand
TGAAAGACCTTTTTAAAACCTATGGTATCAAATATAAAATAAGATAATGGCTTAGTTTCACCCACTTGTGGGTTGTTGTAGTAGATAAAGATGAAAATTTAACTTGGAGAATCCAATGAACACCACACAAATTGACCAATTAGCACTGAGAGTTCGTACAGCAAAAGAAGCCTATTACAATGGCAACCCTGTGATGACGGATGCTCAGTATGACCCTCTGGAAGATGAACTCAAAAGGCTCGACCCTAATCATCCCGTTCTGAAAATGATCGGTATGGCTCCAACAGGCGGTTCATGGCCGAAAGCTAAACATGAAATCCCAATGGGTTCATTGAACAAAGCTCAAGTCAATAAAGAAGTGGCCTCTTGGATCAAAGGGACTACCAACTCAGGTGACATCATAGTTATGGATAAGCTCGATGGAGCCTCTATTGAATTGACATACGAAAAACGTCATCTGGTTCGTGGTGCTACTCGTGGTGATGGTGATGTCGGTCAAGACGTAACCAGAAACATTCTATTGATGCAGGGTGCTGTAAAAGTTCTCCCTGCAACCATCAATGGTCAACCTACCCCTGACAAAGTATATGTCCGTGGTGAAGTTATCGTAGCTAAAACTCTGTTCAAGAAATTCTTTAAGGGTGAGTCAAACCCTCGTAATACTGCCAACGGAACAATGACTCGTCAAACCAATCATGACAAATGTAAACATCTATCAATCCGTGCTTATCAGTATATGCCTGAAGGCTATGGCTTGGACACTAAGAAGGCCGAACTGGAGACCCTCAAAGACATAGGCTTCTTGACTCCTAAATGGTCTGTAGTGAGCAATTTGGTAGAGATTGAAGCTGTTTATCAGAACTACATCAACAGTATCCGTGACAGCCTTGATTACCTGATTGACGGCTTGGTTCTGGAAGTGGATGATAGAAACAAGAGAAATGATCTTGGTGAAAGTAATAGTCGTCCCAAAGGTGCTATTGCTTACAAGTTCCCTCATGAATCTAAACCTACTGTCCTTAAAGCTGTCAGATGGCAGGTTGGTAACTCTGGTCGAATCACTCCAGTTGCTGAATTTGATACTGTGAATTTGGCTGGTGCTAACGTATCACAGGCCAGCTTGCATAACCTCAGTAACATTGCTGAAATGGTAAACGAAGTCAGACCTGGACTTAAAACTTTATATGTCAATGATTCCATTCTGGTGAGTCGTCGTAATGACGTAATTCCCTATGTGGAAGCAGTCCTTTCTGATGGTGATGACACTCAGATTTTAACACAACCTGATGTCTGCCCTGTATGTGGTGAAAAGCTCTCCATGAACGGTGAATATCTGGTTTGTACTAACTCAGATGAATGTGAAGCTCAGATCATCGGAATGCTGAAACGATGGGTGTCTAAATTAGACATCAAACATATGGGTGAAGCTCTCTTGACAATGCTGATCGAAGATGGTCACATTGAAGACATTGCTGACCTGTATCGTGTTGACCCTATCAAAGTATCAGTCATGACAATGAACGGTCGAATGGTTGGTGGAAGTGCTGACCGTGGGTTCCAGAATCTTCATCTCAAGAAATCTATCCCTGTTGACCTCTTGGTAGGTTCCCTTGGAATCCCAATGATCGGTCGTAGCATGGCACGAACTATCAGTGAAGCTGGCTTTGATACTCTCTCTAAAATGTATAAAGCTCGTATCGTTGAGATTGCTCAGATTCCAGGTGTCGGACAAACCAAAGCTGAACATTTTGTCAGAGGATTTGGTAAGAAGATTGGTTTGATTGCCAAACTGCTTCAACATCCCGACGATGGTGGTGCAGGTATCACTGTTAAGGTCACTAAGGGGCCACTCAAGAGCAAAACTTTCTGTGTGACAGGCTTCCGTGACTCTGCCTTGGTAGATGCCATTGAAAGCTCTGGTGGGACCATGAAATCTGGTGTCAGCAAAACTCTGGATTACTTGATAGTCCAAGACGTTGCATCTACCAGTGGCAAAGCTAAGAAAGCTGCCAAATACGGAACTGCTATCATCAGTATTGATGATGCCAAGAAACTGGCAGGTATTTAGATGCTACTTTTGAATTGGGATGAAATGCACCAACTTGCTAAACAAGAATTATGTGAAAATGCTGCTGTTAATAAAGACATTGCCCTGATGTTATGGGATGATATCTACTCTGGAATTCAGGAATGTTTAGACTATAGTTTAACAAAACGATCAAAAGGACATGTTGGGTTAGATAAGGTCATGTCCAGAACAGGAAATAATCTTTCCGATTAAACGAACGGCAGGTATCTAAAATGGCAATGAGAATTAGAACAGTTGATGATGGGACTCCTTACGGGACTGTAGTAGCCCTTTGTGCTGTTGAAACCGACGAACAAGAAGGTGATCTCTACTTGGATGATACCATCCACCATGCCATCTTCGATAAATTCTGTCATGAACTTTTAGGCTATGACCGTGATCCCGTAGCTGAGTCCCAGAAGCTCAGGGATGCAGAAGAAGAAATGATTAAGTGGCAAGCCGAGCAACATACCAAAGCTCCAATCGGTGTAGAAAATGAGGAGGGTTTGAAGCCTTGCAAGCAATGTGGTGAGATAGATGACATAAGCAGAGTAAAATGCTTTGGTAGCCAGGCTGGAGTCCAATGTGATTCCTGCGGCACATTACTTGGCCCGTATGAGACCATAGAAGAAGCTGTAAAGGCTTGGAATTTATGGTGTGACAGTGGCAAAGATGCACTTAATTTAAAATAGTGGCTTAGTTTTCCTAAGTCGTGGGTTGTTGATGTAAGAAGCGGTTCTCACCGACATTGGTGAAGCCAAATATTAACTTTTTCTAAAAGGAACGTAACATGTTAACAGAGAATCAAGAAACTGGAAGCCCTAAAGCTACTCAACCTCCTAAAGCTGAAGTTATTAGTCTGACCCCAGATCTGGCAAAAGAATGTCTGATGCATAACTCTCCCGATAACCGTAATATGTCGAAAAGGCATCTGGACTATTTGGTTAAAGAAATCCAAGAAAATCGTTGGGTGTTTGACGGCAGCCCTCTCCGTTTCAATACTAAAGGTGAAATGATTGATGGTCAGTGTCGTTGCCATGCTGTTATCAATACTGGAGAAACTATCCCTGTCGTAAAAGTAGAAGGTATCTTGGAAAAGACTTTTGAGAAGTTTGACATTTTTGACCCTAAAAAAGCTGCCTCCGTGAAAAAGAACCTGAAATCTGAAGAAAAGACAATGGTTGACGGTCAGTATCGTCACCTTACCGAACAGAACTAACATTTTTTAGTTTAGCCCATCCTGTCTCTAATATTGAGGCAGGGCAGCTAATCTTACAAACAAAAGGAAAAAACAATGAAACTCGAAAATTCCATGTATTACAAAAAAAACTTTTTTAAACATTTCAAACCACTCAGACGTACCTGGCTTACTGTAAAACTGGCCAAAGAACTCCTTGCAAAGAACCATCCTGATAATAGAATCCCTGCCCCACGAAGGCTTCAGAGCCTTATAGACGACATTGAAGGTGGTCTATATAACCAGTATGTAGGTAACCCTCTCAAAGTTGATAGAAAAGGGATCATGATTGACGGACAGTATCGTTGTCTGGCAGTTATAGCAACTGGAATCCCAATCCCTGTTGCTATCGAAGAAGGCTTTGAACCGGAAGTGTTTGCTTTGTTGGATAACTTGGGAAAAGCTCGAACTTTCACCGAATCCTTAGCTATGGATAAATTTGATAATCCAGGTGTCCTCAAACCAGCTTTAGATGAAGCTGATGCTTTCAGATCAGGTTTCAAACAGTTAGACGGTAATGGGAATCTGAAATCTGACAAAGAAAGAAAAAGATCCGACAGCTACATCGATAATGAACGCCAAAAGAAAACACCGACTTCTTGTAGAGAACTGGCCTTGACAGAGTTGGGGATTTCGGAATGTGTAGACATAATCTGTACTGACCCTAAAGATGATACTGGCCCATTGGGTCGAAAAGCCAGACTCCAAAGGCTGGTTCCTCTGGGTGTGTTGGCTGGCTTCTATTATACTTACTGTCACATAGACAAGGATCTTGCTGACACACTGGTTAAAGGACTCAGTGAAGGTTTCACCAATGCAAAACGTCCCTTTAACGTGTTGAAAATGTACCTTGCTGATCTTGATGTTCGTAGACAAAAAGATATAGAACTCATCAAGAACAAAAAACTTGTCAAGTTCATGAGAATCTATGCCATGAATGTTGCTTTCAATGCTGAAAAGAAGGGTATGAAGACATTGAACTCTAAAGCTCTGATACTCAAGATCCCTACTACTAAAGGAGCCTCAATCAAAGACGTTTTCTTAGAAGTTTTCGATATCGTTGGCTACGAGAAATACCTCAAATGGTTGAAAGCTAACGTCAAGGGCTTTTAGAACTACTTAATAAAATCAAAGCCCCTGATGTAATGTTAGGGGCTTTTTTAACCACTGAAAGGAAATCATCATGGATCGTGAAATCACTGATGTAATAAATGCTATTCGGGAAGCTCTCCCAACAGATGAAGTGAGTCTTCATTCTAAATTGAATGCTATTGAAAGGACTGCCAACTCCAGAGCACCGGAACTGATGAATAGCTCATGGTCTGATCTAGGTGCTTTAGTAGGTCAGTTTGCTGACCCTAATGACCCACCTAAGAAAGATACTTGGCAGATGAAAGCTGTTTGTGCTTTAACAGGTCAGAATCCTTCTATTGTTGCAAATGGCAGAACTGACAAAAGATCTTTGAAGAAAAGCAAATGAAACTTGGACGAAATGACCCTTGCCATTGTCTTTCGGGTAAGAAGTATAAGAAATGCTGCCTCTGGGCAGATCTACATCCTGAACCAGAGGAACCGGAACCTCGTACCAAGGGTTCGAAGATGCAAGCCCAGATGCTGATGGCATTGACAGCAAGTTTTGAGACTCAACAGGGAGTCAGATTTGTAAGGAAACCGAAAGATGAGGATTAATGGCAACTTCCTATTTTAGGGGATACCCTACGAAAGTTATTGATGGGGAATGGTGTTATACCGATACAGGTGTAAAGATCACTGATGATCTCCGACCTTGTAAGAAATGTGGGAAAGAATACGAATTCAATGCTCCTGACCCCTGTTTAGGTCTATTACCTGGAGTAGCTTTTGCCTGTTGTGGCCATGGGGTTCAAAGTGAAGCCTATATCCAATTTAAAAACAGCTCGGTTCGATTGGCCAACTTTATAGTAATGGATTCAAATGATGAGTCTATCCCCCCTCACTCGGAAACAGCTCAACAGGCTGGATAAATCTGGCCATGTGGAACTGGAAACTGTGACATGGACGGATAGAAACCTCTACTACACTTACAGAAGCTACAGAGTAAAACGTGGTGGAGAGAAACCAAAGGAAGTTCAAAATGAACGACGATGACTTTGATGCCAAATATGGCAACATGTTCTCAACTGAACCTACTCAGAAATGTCCTGAATGTGGAGAAACTGCTCATGCTGAATGGGTAGACAATGGATTCGGTCCCTATGCCGTACAAGCAGGCCCGTATCACTGTGAGGCCTGTGGGTGGGTTGAAGGATGTCCTTACAAGAGTCCAGAGAAATGTTCCCGTTGCATCAGTTTTGACACCTGTAATAACCCTTTGACGAAGAAAGATATCCAAGAACAAATTATAGATTGGGAAACCACCTTAGATGCTGAGAAAGAAGAACTCCAAGATCTCCGTAACGAAGTCAAAGAGCTTGATAATGTTGAAGAAAAACAAGGAAACTTGAAACTTCAGGAAGTCCAGTTAGGGGCTATTAAAGCCTGTGAAGAGAAACTTTCTACTCTAAAAGGAGTGATATAATGTCTGCTTTGTGGAAATTAGATATGTACGGAGGTTATCGAGTTGTTTGGTCAAGAAAAACACCTCTTGATACTCCTTCATGGTGTCTTTATACAAGGAAACAAACACCCTATGACAGTATGTGTGCAGACTGGGCTTTTTATAAAGGCGGCTTCAAATCAAAAGAAGCAGCTCACAAATGGATAGATGAGAAAAAGGAAGTTAAAATGCAAAAAGATCCAATAAGAGTTGTCTATTCTGGTCAAAGATGGGATCTAACCTGCCCCGACTGCGGAGCACCCCTGAACTTTATCCCTGAGAGCAAGTATGGACCTTTCTATGGTTGCTCGAAACACAAGGAAACTGGTTGTAAGGGAGCTCATGGAGCTTGCTCAGACGGCTCCCCTAAAGGTATTCCAGGTGATAAGGAGACCCGTGCATATCGTCAGCAAGCAATTGAAGCTGTGAGTATCCTCTCTAACCACCTCCCAAGTGCTTCAATCGAAGAATGCCAAGCTATCATGGGATTGGCACACAGTTTTCAGTTTAGTCTGGATGGTAGAAGCAAACCGGGGATAGTAGGAGAACCCAAATGACAAACCTAACAAAATCTATTATCACCTTTGCAGTGCTATTTACTATAATCTTTTGGGTGTCGGGTCCCCTTTTTAAAGGGAGTGTGACCAGGGACGAACTTTTAGTAAATGATGGAATAATCATCATTTGCCAAGGCAAAAGAGAGCCAGAGTACAAAACTTTCGACCCCTTCGTCCCAAGCCTGCATGTGATAAACAGTACAACTCTGTTCATTGAACAGGGAGAACCAGGCCATAGGGTAGATGTTATGTTATCCAGTACTTGTAACTGCAAAGCATTCTCGAATGTCCAGGACTTCCTGAGTCATTACAAGGATGATTTAGAGCTACCGGAGGAATGCCAATGAAAGATGTATGTGACCTTTGCATTGATTTATCAAACACTATTGATAAAAATAAAGACTATTCCCCTGATAGTATAAGAACTATCAAGGATGAATGGGTTTTCATATCGGTAAAGCATTTTAAAGAACGTGGGTGGAGCCTGGAAGCCATTAAGGAGATCATGGAGTTCGGGTCTTATGCATGGCAGCACACCTCAGAAGAAGTGTGTTACAAGTCCCGTAAGGAAGCCCTAGCAATGATGTCGAGTTACTTGGGTTCCTACTGTGACCGACTTTCCATAGACCGTTGGGTGTTGTGCCATCTAACAATGACCAGAGTTTTTGACCTATGTCCATACTGTAAGAAGAATAGTTTCTACCCTGAAAAGTTTTGGGGAAAAGGAGAAAATAATGGGAAAAACAACAGAAGCACTACCTGAAGATGATTTCCTTATCAAGGAACTGCAAAAAGGTGGCCGTCCTACAGATTTGATGACAGTTGCTGAACTGCGGTCTCTACGAGAGCACATTGATAAGATGATCGGTCTGTTGGACGTTGAAGGGTTGGACCTTAGAGATCTTTACTCATGGCAAGATGAAGCTCAGAAACTAAGGGGTAAATAATGTTTGGAGTTGTTCGGAATTTGATAAAAAGTGGCCGTCCTACAGATTTGATGGCTGTCGATGAGATCCAAGCCTTACGTGAACTCACTGACAAGATGATCGGCCTGTTGGACGTTGAAGGATTGGACCTTAGAGATCTTTACTCATGGCAGGATGAAGCCAAGAAAATGAGGGATTAAATAATGAAATTAAAAGACCGCTTATTGGCATTTGTTGATGTTGAAACGACTGGCCTTGATCCAGAGATCCATGAAATGATCGAGTTTGCCTGTAAAACTTCTAATGGTAAACAGATCCAGTTTAAAATCAAGCCTCAACACATCGAGACAGCTCACCCAATTGCTTTGAAAGTGAATGGTTACACTCCCGAACGATGGGAGGATGCTCTCGACCCTAAGAAAGCTGCTGCCATTATCCATGAATGGTTGGAAGATACTATCATCATTGGTCAGAGCATTAAGTTTGACATCGGTTTCACAAAAGCTCTGCTGGAACAGGAACTTGTTATTTATGATCATAATTTCCTGAGATACTCTGGAGACACTGTCACACTGGCTCTGGCCTACTTAGTCCCTAAAGGACTCACCAATCTATCCCTGAAATCTATCATGATGTTCCTCGGTTTGGAGCCTGAACCTGATGTCCATGAGGCTATGAATGGAGTGGACTGCTGCAAAGCTGTCTGGGAAACTTTGACAGATAAAGGTTTCGATGCTTCCAAGTTCCATAAACAATATGGAGATGACAATGAGGGATAGTCATAAATAATTTTCAGGTAATTAAGATATGACACGTTTTTATACTAATAATTTTTAACAGAGGAAAAGAAATGGAAAAATTAACATTTGAAGAATTGAAAAATATGATGAGATTCGGGGGACCTTCGATTTTATCAGCTTCCCTGAAACTTCACCCAGGATCTGGTCAAGGTGGTAAGTTCTTTCCCGCTACCTACAAAGACGGAGAGTATGCTACTTACAATCAACGAATAGATGGCAAAGACGTGCCGTGTGTTTTAGTAGATTCTTGTCCTAGCCAGGCTAACAGAATGGAAGAGGTTCTGGATTATCTCCATGACTCGGGTGAGATAGAATTTCCGAGAATCGTAGTTCAGATCCCAGAGACTCTGGCTACTGGGGAGACGCAATTGACAACTACTCAGCTGCCCCACAGAATCGGTGACGCTATCTTGAGAGATTCTGAGTGTGATGGTGTAAGTTTCCGAGATCATGAAATCGGTAAAGATTTTGAAAGAGCCGTACCCAAGAAAGCGGCTTCCTTGCTTAAATGGAGTCCCACTTCTATACTGTTCGGTGTCTGGGATTCTACCCGACTGAGTGGGATGGGGTCAGCATATGCTCGATGTGTAGTATCAGAAATCACTGGTATTCATGCAGTCCTAAACAAAAAAGTTTCATCTCGTAAAGACCCACTGGAAATGTCAAAATCCATTGCTGTTTACGAAAAAGAAACAGATGATGGAACACTGGATTGGACGACTGAGGAGTCTGAAGCTCGTTTAGTAAAGGACAAACCAGTAAAATTCGGTAAAGATACGACAGGTGGCAAACCTGCTGCAATCAACCACGGTTCAATCCCCCCAATCATTTCAGATGGTGGTTTCACTGCTGATTACTTACAACTGGACAGTTATGTGACTTTAAGTGGTATCCGCAAGCTCGGTTTTGGTAGCTTTGAGAAAAATGCAGCTGGAGGTGCTTATCTTGCAGCTCTGGGGCTTGTAGCCATTATAGGACAGTATACCAGTGGATACGAACTGCGTTCTCGGTGTGGTTTGGTAACGGAAGATTCTGCAATCTTCACTGCTAAACAAAATGGAAAAAAAGGAGTCCCTTTTGAGATCACTTTGGATGAGGCTTTGGCTTTGTATAAAGAAGCCTTGGATAATTGCCGTGAAGTCGGACTCGAAATTGCTGCTACTGAAGAAACCCCTGTATTCAAAAGTTCCGCCAAACTTAACACACTCTTGAGAAAATCTATGATTACTCAGGGGTTTAAAACAAACGGATAGAAGGTCTACATGTTTGCACTTCGTATTGATTATGTAACTGGCAAGTGTGTAGCATCGAATAGTGAGGGGAAGGCTGAATGGCCTCCCCACCCTATTCGTTTATACTATGCAATGGTCAAAGCATTTAAAGAGTTCTGTGATGGGACAGATTTGGAACGAAAAACTTTAGAATGGTTTGAGAGCCTGGAATCCCCAGCTCTAACATTCTCAAAGGCAACTTTCAGACGGCAAGTAACGTCATTCGTCCCTCGAAATGACGTGAAACTGAAAGAGTGTTTCAGGACAGGACCCAGTTTTAACCCAATTCTGACAAATCGTTCTAAAACGGATAAAAGTATTGCAACTGCAATGCCTTATAACCCACATGTTGATTTTTCCTGGGCTGATGTTTCTATACCTAAAGAGTTGGAACAGACTTTTCGAGATCTTTTATCTAAGGTAACGTACTTAGGTAACTCCACATCTTTAGTTGATGTGTTTATCTGTGATAACCCAAGAGAACCGACTATAGTTCCTTGTGTAAGTAAACCGGAATCGTATCTCAGAAGCCCTTATCAGGGATTACTTACAACACTGGAAAATGTTTTTGAAGAATACCATAATTCAGGTGAAAAAACGAATAATAAGGGGTATTTAAAGAACCCTGCAGGAAGGCCTAAAACCTTAAACTGCCGTGATATCGGATACAAAAAAGCTATTACACTTCAAAAAGAAGTAACCTCGACTTTCGACAGCAAAAACTGGGTTGTTTATGAGATAGAAGGTCATGATGTCTATGGTGATATGACTCTGCATCTTACTTCTGCACTCCGTAATGCTTCTTTAAAGATAGCTGACGGTAAAGTGGGTGATGAAGCCCTGGAACTTATCTCAGGGCATCCTACAGGCAATGTAGAAGCTGCTGTGAAGAAAGACCACTTGGCTTATATACCTTTGGTAGATGTCGGCCATAAGTATGCACGAGGACGGATAATTGGACTTGGTGTCTTAATTCCGCCGAAAGTTTCCGGCCAAACTCGGACAGAGATATTATATGTTTTGTCCAAAGTTAAGAAGCTATGGCTCGGGGAACTCGGGGAATGGTATCTAAACAGACAGGTAAAGCCAGGCCACTTAAAAACATTACATCCGGCCACTTGGACTTATTGTACAAAACACTGGACAACAGCAACTCCTGTAGTGTTAGAATCTTCTAAGAACATAGCTGAACAAATCGGTAAAATGTGTTCATATATTGGACTCCCTACACCCGTAGGTGTACAAATTGAAGGGGACAAACAGAGATTTCCCAGGTTCCCCCTGACTTCAAAAAGACCGAAAAAAATCCATACTCACTTAGTTATTGAGTTCCCTGTGCCTGTAATAGGTCCAGTGATTCTCGGCTCTGGTCGGTTCCTGGGATATGGTCTGTGCCGACCAGTAAAATCAAATTGTTCTTTGTAAAATCAAATTGAAGGGTGTAATAACCCTCGAAAGAGGGTCAAATTGAAGAACAGCTCGTGAGCTGGCAGAGATGTTGAAAGTGTAATATCCCCTCAAAAGAGGGTCAAATTGAAGTCGTATCCGTTTGGTTCCTAGGTGTGATACCCCCCGAAAGGGGATCAAATTGAAGGGGTGATATGCACATCGGTTCCTCCACTACCGGTGTAATAACCCTCGAAAGAGGGTCAAATTGAAGGCTGCCAAGCCAACACCAACCATCTGGGATGGGTGTAATAACCCTCGAAAGAGGGTCAAATTGAAGGGTTGTTTTTCACAACCCTAAGTAATTATTAAGATTTATGTGTGTTTTTGGGTCTAAAAAACGAGAAAAAATGACTATTTAGGGTAGATATATCCAAGAGATCCTCATTTTTTTAACAAAAAAGGAAGTGAAATGGAATATGTTTTTAAAGATTTTATGATAGCCCTTCATGGCTATGGCCCGTTCCCTTGGCAAGAGAGAATGGTAGATACAGGATTCCCAGAAACTATTGCTGTTCCTACAGGAACAGGGAAAACAACATGTCTCGAAATCTGGCTCTGGTTATTAGTTACTCAGCCTAATATATCTCGTAGACTTGTGTTTGTAGTAGACCGGAGAATTGTTGTTTCAGAGGCTTTCAAGCAAGCCAATAACATAAGGTTCAAACTTGATCAGGCTGTCAAAGATAATGACACAGGTGTTCTTGGCTTTGTGGCAAAACGACTCCTGGAAAAAGGTGGCCGTAAACCCCTGCATGTAGCTCAGTGGCGGGGAGGAATCAAGAGAGATTCTGTTTGGTTAGAAAACCCAGCCCAACCTATGATTGCAGTGTCAACAGTAGACCAAGTAGGCTCCCGTCTGTTATTCCGTCCCTATGGAGCTTCTCTTAAAATGGCTCCGATTCATGCAGGACTACTTGCATTCGATACAACTCTGATTCTTGATGAGGCTCATATCTCCCAACCTTTCTACAAGACTTTGAAAAATATCCAAAAACACATTACATCAGAATATATCCCGTTGCCTCCTTTGAAGCTGATAACTATGACAGCAACTCCGAAGCTGATGTCTGACAAAGTATTCGTTTTAGATAAAAAAGATTATGCTCACAGTCTTTTGTCTAAACGGTTAAAAGCTATCAAGCTGGCTATGCTGGATGAGATAAAGATACCATTTCAGAAAAATTACAAGAAAAAAACAGCAATGATTGTTGATAGCTTCACAAAACTGTCAACACCATTTATCAGTGATACAGGAACTACTGGCATTGTTGTTAACAGTGTGGGTCTGGCCAGAGGTATTTTTGACAAATTGAAGAAAACTACAACACATGATGTTATCATACTGACAGGTCGTCAACGTCCTGCTGACAGAGATACTATTTTGAGAATCTATCAGGACCGCCTGGATACTAAGTTGAGAGATCGGAATAATCCTGAATTACGTCCTTTGATATTGGTAGCTACTCAATGTGTCGAGGTGGGTGCTGACTTTGACTTTGATTGTCTTATTACTCAGTGTGCCAGTCTCGAAGCATTGGTACAAAGGTTCGGACGTGTGAATCGAATTGGTGTCTCGGCTAATCCTGGGAAATCTCTTATTATCAAGATCACTGAGAAAAAAGACCCTACATCTAAAGAAGATGACTACATCTATGGGAAAGCTCTCGATGCAACCTGGGCTTGGCTGAAAAAATTAGGTAAACAGATAGATTTCGGAGTATCTGCTATTTCTGAACAAATCAATGCCTTGCCAGATAAAAAACGTCAGGCAATGACGACACCTGTACAAAATGTTCCAATTCTCCATCAAGAACACTTGGATATCCTGTCTCAAACGATGCCTGCACCAGAGGTTTTATCTTCTGACGTGTCACTGTGGCTGCATGGACAACAAAAAGGTATAGCTGACTGTTCTGTAATCTGGAGAGCTGATCTGGACACAACAAAGCCGGAATCCTGGCTATCCTGTGTTGATTTTGTCCGACCTACAGCTATGGAATCCTTGCCTGTCCCATTCAAGACTTTAATGTCCTGGTTATCTCAGGCATCACATATCATGGATTATGGAGACGTGGAAGGTGCAGCTATCCCTAAGAAAAAAACAGCCTTGGGTAAACAGAATCCCCCTTTGTTAGTCTGGAGAGGGTTTGAATCATCGGAGGTCGTATCTTTATCCGAAGTTGTACCTGGGGATACTCTGATACTTCCTGCCAGTTACGGTGGGGTGGATGAATGGGGTTTCAATCCTTCGTCAACCGAACCTGTAGAGGACATAGCAGAGAAAGTAAAAGGAAGATTTGCTAAATCTTTCAGATACCATCCAGCATTTCCATGGTTTAGAGAAAACACACTGTCTTTCTCGGCTTTAATTAAAAGTATGAAAAAATCTGATATTGATTATGTTTCAGACTGGGCTTCATACATCAAAAAAGGTGAAGTGTTTAACCATCCATCGGGCAAAGGTTATGTTATTGTTCGAGAATGGGACACGACAGGGGAGGAAGAAAAACCGATAATTACCCTCCAGCAGCATTCTTACAATGTCATGAATGAGACTGTTAGAGTCTGTAGGGCTCTGGGTTTATCTGATGTTTTAACAACGATCCTCAAGAACAGTGCTCTTTTCCATGATGTTGGTAAAATAGATCTACGATTTCAGACCATACTACATGCAGGAGATGTTGCAGGGGCTTGTGCTGATTCTATGGGACAATCCTGGTGGGCAAAATCAAAGGGTTCAATGGATGATGCTACGAGAATCTTTGCTTATCAGGTTTCAGCTATGCCGAAAGGATGGAGACACGAGATGTTTTCATCCGTTTTGATGGCTGGAGAGTGTGGGGATTTGCAAAGGCATCTTATTGAGGTCCATCATGGCCATGCCAGACCATTTGCTCCAGTTGTCCTGGATGACAACCAGCAAAAATACTCAGTGACTTGGGAAGGGGTAGAGTTATCAAATGATGGGCAATCAGAGATGGCTAAAGCTACTTCTGGGGTTGCTGATCGATTCTTTAAGTGTCAAGACACCTACGGAGTCTACGGATTAGCTTTCT
>Ga0307928_10002566_pt1 | contig 13952 bp, 30 predicted proteins | sample AceLakmetagen232_FD_201815 | JGI IMG/M metagenome (GOLD analysis project Ga0307928, IMG submission 201815) | Saline water microbial communities from Ace Lake, Antarctica - #232 | ecosystem: Environmental > Aquatic > Non-marine Saline and Alkaline > Saline | place: Antarctica: Ace Lake... | reverse complement strand
AAGGTTTGTCTTTACAGCGTGCATCCCACAGCCAATGTCTACGCCAACGGCATTGGGAATCACGTAGCCTTCTGTTGCTAATACTCCTCCAATAGGCATCCCATAACCCTGATGACAATCTGGCATCAATGCAATATGTTTAAATGCAAAGGGTAAATTAGATAAGTTTCTAGCTTGTTCTAATGCTCCTTCTTCAATGTCAGTCACCCATGATTTTATAGGCACTTTATTTTCTTCTTTATTATATATTACTTTCATTTTTTCTTTTTCTCCTCCTTTTCTTTTTCCGATACAGCCGAACATCCTTTTTGATTAAATTCGTCTGCTGTTATTGTTTTAATTTCCATTTTATTAGTTATATTGTTCTCCGTTTTCTAAAAATTTATATTCATTCATATCTATAAGTTCTCTTATGTTTTCCCTACTTGATATATATTCTTGTTCTTCTTCAATTTGTTTAAATTTTTCTTTTAATATATCATCGAAAAACTTCGTTAAATCTATACCCATTTCTTCTTCAAGATCCCCACCGTTTTCTGCCTCTGTCTCTGCATCTATAAATCCGTTATGCTCCAAAGAAATTCCATTGTATCCTCTACAACCATCTACTGATATATCTATATCAACATAATCAATCTTCCAAGTCCTTTCGGCATTATCTAAACTCTGTGCTATCATCCATTTCTCAGCTCCAGCAGATGTCAGAAACTTTTTCATATCTCGAATTACTGCCCGTCCTAATGAACACGAGCGTCCTCCGTATAAATCAAAGAATATATCATCTGCGGAAATTCCATATTTTTCTAATAAGTCTTCTTTAATACATTCTAATATACCAGAATGTTCCCACCAATTACTTTCGAGTTCCTGTTGAGCCATTCTCTCTATGACTTCTTCTTGAACTTCTGGTTTAAGTTCATCGAAATCATACACTTTATATTCTTTTGTTATTGTTTCCATTTTAATTTTTTATTCTTCTAATGATTTTAATATTTGATATTTATCAGGAACTTTTCCATCTTTTATTTCTACTTCAAATTCAAAAGGTATTTTATTTATAACTTTCTCAATATCTCTAAATTCTTTTATTTTTATTCCATGGTCGCAAAAAGAAAACACAGAACTATCGCTCACATAAATCTGATTTATTCTTTCTGCTTCAATCCATCTAGACCATAAGAATTTACACTTCTTTATTCTGTCTAATTGAGCAAACGCTTGTCCATCCTTATGGACAGTAATACTTATTCTATAATCACAATTTGTTTCTTTGGCTTCCTTATTAAATGCATCAGTCATTTCTTTTAACTTCTTATGTTCTTTTTTATACCTTTTCTTATGTTCAGCAAACATTCTTCTATCAGTATTTTCAGTTACTTCTTTAATTGTCATTGTATAGTCCACCCTCTTTTTACCATTACTCCATCTATTATACACTTACTCGCCATTAGTCCTCCAAACATTGCTAAAAGATTGAAAGGCATAAGCCACCCAAAAAATTTAATAATCACAGCCCCTAAAATCAGAGTTCCTCCAAGCAAAGCAATTGCAATTTGTCTCCAATACATTTTATTTTCTTTATTCATTTTGCTCTATCGACTATATCAATGAGACAGTCATTTACTCCGTTTGGGTTATTTTGTTCTAGTAAGTTTCTTAATGCCGAAAGAATAAGCTTCTGCCTATATCTAGCCTCATCTAATTCTTTTTCTATTTCTTTAATTGTCATTTTATTTAAATCGGTATATCTATATTCTCCTTAATATTTTTTTATTTATGTTTCTTATATGTTCTTCATAAGATTCAACAACATCGTTGTGTGCTTTATTTACATTCTCTAGTGCTTGTCTTATATCTTTTTCAGACTTCTCCCTATTGTCTATTATTTCTTGTATACGCTTTGGATATTTACTCATTTTTATTTCTTTTATATTTTGTGCTATGTAAGTCGTGTGGAACGCCATCTGAAACTCCACTTGTTTTACACCCATCGCAAACCATTCCGTATTTTGCGAACGTTCTATAATAATCTCCGCATTTTTTACAACACCTAACATACTGCCTTCTATCTTCTAATGCTAGTAATGGTTTCTTGAATCTAACTTTTTTATAACCATGAATTCTTTGCCTTTCTTCTTCCCTAAGCCTTCTAGCTTCAACTCTCTTGAATATTTCTTCATCTTTCTCTTTTATTTTCTGTTCTCTAATTCTTACTTCAGTTCTAGCTTCTAATAAACATTTCCTAAGTATATCTATTCGTTTATCTGGATCTCTTCCGCATATCTTTATTATTTGTTCAATCGGATTATCTTGTTCAATTTCCATTGTTGGATTTTTTATATTTAGAATCTTTTTCTAATGCTTCTATAATCATCTCTTTATGATGCTGTTTGAAAAGCCTAAGAAAAACCTTTAATTTTTTTATTCTGGCTTCCCCCCTAATAATAGCAGATTCAACCCAAGGCTTATAACAATTCATATGAAAAGTATTGCCTTTATCCTTAACTTTGTATTTGGAATCTATTTTCTTAATACACGCACAGCATATTGATTTTCTTTTGTTTTTTATTATGTCCATATTGTTTTTAAAACATCAGGAAAATAAGAGGTTGGAAATAAAAATTTGTCCTCTTATTTTCCCTAGTAAATATTAAGCCCGAGCAACTCGTAATAGTATCCACACACAACACCTAATGAGTCCACTCGAGCATTCTGTTTATGCTATAAATAAAGAGGTTATCTTTAAATATAGACTTCTCCATTAAAAAATAGAGTATAATTTATGATATAAAAAATAAAAATAAAATATTAGTTAAACCTTTAAATAAAGTTAAAACCGACTAACGTTCCAATAGCAAAAGCAACTACACTCATAAGTATAGAAGTAACCGCAATAGCCAAAGTTTTTGTTTCTGTATCCATTTATTCCTCCTGTGTTGTTTATTTATTATCCTTTTTTAAAAAGCGTTAATATACTATAGGTGCGAAAAAATAACGTTTAATCCTTTTAGTTGTCTTTTAATCATCTTTTAGTAAACTGGTTTCTTTTAATATTTTTCCTTTTTTAACTAAACATTTAAACTTAAAATCCAAACTTTCTTCTTCACAATACCAATCAAATCCTAGCATAGGGAATAACTCACTCATTTTCATTATTACTTGAACACCTGGACTCCAAGCAGTTTCAAACGAATAAACAATATTCGATCTACCGCTTTCTTTTAAATCTTCACTACAAATTTCTGCCCTACACACTCCCCATTTAGTTCCCCAATTTTGACAACACCAATCATACCCTCCACTATTATATCCATCTTCTCCTTCAATGCTCATGTATTGTTTATCTCCAAGTATTATTTTCCTTGTTTTTGGATTTATATCTAAGTCTAAATACTTTTTAGGATAAGGAATCAGTTTATTGGTATTCAAAACGTTCAACTCTTTCTTCCCAGTATAAATATTTGTTTTAGAAGTAACAAGGTTTTTTAACGCCAGTATATCTTCCTTACTGCCACTTATCTTCAAAGTGTGATACGCCCAATTTGGCATTGTTATTTACTCCAATCATATTTATTTAATTTTCCAGTTTCTCCTAATGTCTTATATGTAATATCTTTTTTACCTTTTTTTATATAGTCTACAGCTCCTTGTGTTTTTATTATTTTATCTTTAAAATACTTTAAATCGTCATCACATTCTATATCAAACTTATCATTTGTTATTGCTTGACATTTCATATACGCCTGTTTTACTACTTTATCATAAGGCTTTCTGTTCGTTAGTATGTTATTCTTAATAAATACTCCTCTGGCACTTATAATATTGTCGTTACATTTATTCTCTTTATCTTCTAACGAATCTACTATTTCTTCCGCTACACTTTCTTTGTATTGACTATAAAATATGAATGTTTCATGTGCCTTCTTACCACACCCATTAAAGTTAATGTTATATTTATCATTACTCTCCTTATTTTCAAACTCTATTTTAACTATACCTTTATTTTTGGCGATTAACTTTCTTATGGCACTTACGCATTTAGCTACTTCTTCTCTGCTTATTCGCTTAGACTCATCTAATTTCATTACTATTCCGTATTTCATTTTATCTTAATTTGAACATTTTCCGTAATACACAACCAAAATATTCTATAAAGCCCTCATCATTATTTAATTTAAATATACTATTTAATTCTCTCATCTTAACCCCATTATCTGCACCTTTCAACGCAAGATCCACCATTATTCCATGCGCTATCTCGTGATACAATGTTTCTGATTCCACCTTTCTATTATCTTTTTTTATGTATATTCTTTGAGTATTATGTAATATTTTTCCTAATACATTTGGGTCTTTCTCTATTGTCTTAACCTTTTGTATAGAGTATCTGCTTTTTCCTATTATTATGTTATTTTTCATTCTTCACCCGCCAACATCTTTGTAAACTCATCTTTGAATACGTTTTTAGGTTTCTCTTTTTTAGCTTCATCTTCTTTTTCCATATTCTTTTGTTCTATTTTCTTATTTGAAACTCTATTCTCAAATGATAATTCTCGCTTTGCTTCTTTGTAAGTTAGTCCCTGCTTAACTTTGTTTTTTAATAGCATATTGTATTCATCCCAAGTAAAAACATATTTGCTTTGTTGTGGTTTAGTTATTGGTTCATACTTCCCTTTGGCATCTCTACAAAACTGACAAGTATCCGAATAAGCATTATACATTATACCCTTACATACTTTACATTTTTTGACCATATATTATTTTTCCTCAATAATCTCTTTTATTTCTTTTAAATATTCTTCCAACTCTTCCAAAGACTTTGTATTCAATTTTTTAGTGTCCAATTCTATTGGACAAAGATTTTTTATTGCCTTTATTATTTCTTTCTTATTCATTTTTCTTCTAGGCTTTGAACCAATAGTTTTTTATTTTCGTGGTCTATGGCATTTTGTATCTCATTTATTATTCTTTTCTTTAAGTCTCTTCTTGGCATTCTTTTAAATCCAAATATTTTTTTAATATTATTTATGTATTCTTCTGTAGCAAACTCATGTGATAATTCTTTATTATAATTATCATTCTTTATTTCTCCTTTTGTCCATACATTTGTATAAGAATAAAAATTATCTTTTTTTCTAAAAACATATTGATTGCTTATAACAGAAGCATTTCCTCTATCACAATGTTTTTCTTCACATAATTCAGATAATACTGCTATTATGTGATTTATTGATTGACAATCATTATTTGTCTGCGGATCAAAATATATTACTTTTACTTCATATCTTTCTGGTTCTTTAATTTGATTGTCCTCTTTATATCGTAATTTAAGTATAAGTTTATCAAAATCATAAACTTCTATATGATTTTCAGTATGTTTCCAATATTTATTCTCACTAATTACTTTATCTTTTTTAACCTTAAATTTAAAATCTTGAAATTTATAATTCTTTTGATTTAACAATACCTTTCTTATAAGTTTAGTTTTTAATATGCTTTTTTCATTATAATTTCCCATTTTATTTTCTAACTCCTAATTTTTTTCTTATGCTATATGGTAATAATTTAGTTATTATTTCGATATTTTCATTTATAAATTCTGTAGGATAACTTTCTATCTTATAACCAGTTTCTATCTGGCATAAATCTTGAATATTTTTAACTATTAATTTAACTTTTCCAAAAACTTTATCTTCTCCTGCTCCTACTTCCTGAAAGATAACCAAACTTAAAGCATATCTTAATGCACGTTCTTTATTTTCATTCTTTCCTGTAGCCAAAACATCACATATTTCTTCCTTTAGTTTTTTATTGTTTGGATATTGTTGTTTTTTCATTTTATATATCGCTCCTATCAATTTGAACTGCAACTGGAAATCTTGGTATATCTTCTTCGGTTTTTTCTTGATATCTTATTGTTGCTAATTTTCCAATTAGTTTTTGTTTATCCTTTAATAGTTGCTTATAATATTCTTCACCACCTCTAATTCCCGAATTAAATATTATTCCCTGTTTAGATTTTATCCTTAAACTTCCAGCCATTCCACTTCTATTTCCAGACCCTTCAATTATATCAACAATTTCAAATTCCTCGTCAAAAAATTTCTTAAACTTTAATAAATTCTTACTTCGCTTATTTTCATACTCAGAATTTATAACCCTAATCATTAATCCTTCATATCCTTGTTGAACGAATTTATCATGCTTATCATTTATTTCTTCATGAGTGTTTAATTCAGTATTTTCTACACAGACTATACTATCATTTTCGCCTATTAATTTTACTATTTCCTTTTTAATCATCTCAAACCTATCTTTAAATCCTAAAGATATATCATCTACAACACCATCAAATATATAATATTGTATAATCTTTTTACTCTCTGCTAAATTTTCCTCTGTTGGCTTTGTTTTTCGTATTAAACTTGTTATTTTTTCAAATGGATAGTTATGTGTATAAAGTTCTCCATCAATTATCCATTCTGGATGTTCAATAAACAACGATTTTAATAATTCTTCAATATGATTGCACGACATATACTTTTTACCATTACGAGTATAAAGCCCTTTCTTAGATAGTATCGCTCTATGCCCATCAATTTTTGCAGAACCAAAAACTGGAAATATCACTTTGTCTTTTCTATCTATATATTTGTGTGCTAACATAGGTTCAAAATATACACTTTTATTATCTACATCTTTAATATTTTCATGATAGCCCTTTTCTATTTTTTTATTCCATTTCCTCTTTGCTTCCAAATGTGCTTGTTCATCTTCAGATGTTTCATTACTTCGTCCAATATTTTTTCCTGAAACAATAGTTGATTTTGATATAGTTAATTTACCATCTAATAACCCTTCTTTCGTATGAAACGTATTCCCTTCTACAATTATTTCCCATTGTTGAATTCTTCCAGTAGATGTCTTACTATATATTATTGGATATTGTTGTTTTTTCATTTGTTTGTTTTTGATTCTGATTCCAGATTCATTAAAATTTTTAATTTATTTAATAGTTCTTTATCTTTAATCTCATCAATTTTAAGTAAATGATTATCTTTTATCATATACGCGATATCGCTTCTTATGACAACACTAACTTCATCTGGTGCATAATCTTTATAAGTTAAACTGAATGATTTATCAGGAAAAATAAATAATGGTTCATCCTCTATCTCAAAATGTTCATCTGGATAACAATGCTTTAATATAACATAACCGTCGATTGTTGTGTGTCGTTTGTATGACGTAGAACCTGCGATATCATAGTATTCTTCTCCTGTTTCTTCTTTATCTACATTCTCCCACTCATAATTATTACAAGTTGCTACAAGTAAATCATCTCCATCTGCTTTAAAGAAAGTTTCATAATTACAGGAAAATTCAATAACTAATTTTTCAAAGTCTTCTAATGTTGTCGCATTTTTTATTTTCTCTCTTAAAGTTGCTATACTTTTCTTAATTCGAGGATGAATTTTTTCCTTTTCTCCATCTCCATACTTCCCAGAATACTCTCCTTCAATCCACTCAACTATATTAAACATTTGAATTCTGATTTCTTCAAAATCTCCAGAAAGCCGAAATGTCATTTCGCTACAATTTGGATAAAGTTCTGTGTTGCCTGTATTTATTTTTTCTGCCATTTTAATAACCATCGTTTTCTTCATTTATTTTCTCTGCTTGTTCAAATGTTATTTCGTCATTTGATACTCTAACAGCCAATTCAAATGTTTCATTAACATAAGTTTCACTTCCTCCAGTATTATCAACAATGTCTAACGATATTTTATTAATGTCTAATCCTTCTTTTTTCGCTTGTGTTAAAAGAGCAACCATATCACCTAAACAACATTCGTCTGAGTCTTGTGTTTCGTGTTCTTCTGTATATTCTTTAGTGTCCATTAAAGCATTGACTATTTGTTCTTTTTCTGTTAAACCAGATGTAACGTTCAATCTCCAAGTGACTTCCGAACAATTTGGATATAGTTCTTTTTCTGAACAATCTTCTTTACATCTTGTCAGTCCAGAATTATAATTATGCGTTTCCCATTCTTCTTTCATTTTTCCACAAACATCACATCTTCCTTTCATTTTTTAAATATCTCTGTTAAATATAATTTAAATTTACTTAGCCAATCCTTTATAGTTTCGTCACTACTTATTTCAAACATTTTAATTTCAGTTTTCATTTTTTCATTATATAGGGGCAATCAAATCGCTCAATTAGTTTAATTTTCTTTAATTTAAGCAAATCTTTTGGTTTATCTATTTTTAAAAGTGCCTTGTCATTAGGATCAAAGCTACATCCAGTAATATATCCAAGTTCGTTAATCGATATTAAATCTTTACCATAATGACAAGCGTTTTTCCAATTATGATAGCTTCCTTCTTGCATAATCATTTTACTTGTATCATCAACATAGAAATGTTTATATTTCATAGTTAAAAGTAGATAAATCGCCTTAAATTTGAGTATATCTGGTGCGTCAGCTACATTCTTAGGGAAAAGGGCAAATACACGCTTCACGCCACTCCTAAACAGCAAATCGACCCTTTCCAGTAGTGGTCTTCCACCTTTCTCCATTAAATCTTTACTAATAAGTAAGTTTGTTCCAATTTGGCATCCAGTAGAGGCGTTTATCCTTTTTACGAGCTTGAGGTATTCTTTTAAATCGTCATCGCTTTGTATCTTATGATTATCGAAGCTTAAACTTATCATCGTAACATTTTTCAGAACTGATTTCAACTCTTTGTCCGACATTTTCATAAGCAACCTACCATTACTTGTGATATTAAAAAGAACATTATTTGCTTTACAACCAGCTCCCATTTTTTTAACGAAGGCAGGGTTCATAAATGGTTCTCCTCCCCCCATCGCAATTTGATCTGTAAGCTTTCCAACATAAGGTATCAAGTCTGTCCAAAACTTTTCTGGTTTTTCATCCTTTTTATTAGAGCACGATTTATAACAAAATGGACATTTCGGTTCCATATTACATTCTGTGAATGGGTGAAGACTAATTACTTTAAATTTCTTATTTTCCATCTTTAATTCCTCTCCATGGTAAATCTTGCTTATGCCACTGCCAATTTTCCAGCCTTCCATCTTTCTTCATATGACATTTTCTACACAGCCATTCAAAATCGTTAATGTCTCTTTTATATTCTCCACTAATATTAGCTAAATCATAAGGGGGCTCTTTATTACATTCCTCGCAAAATTTTGGTTTTAGTTTATGTGTTTTAATCCAGCCGTGTAACGAACTTGTCTTTCCTACTTTATCTCCTTTCCACATACCGTTCTTTTCTCCCATTTTAGATAGACTCATTTTTTCCTTTTCTTTTTTAGTAAATATACGAGGTTTAATTTCTCCAGATTTAATCCTTTGAATTCTCGTTTTACTTATCTTTTTTCCAATTTTAACATAATCTTTATTTTGTGTGCTTTTCTTTGCTATTTCTGGGTTACACATAGGATTTTCTTTTCCTTTTTTAAATGTCATTTCATCACCTCATCTATTTTCTTCTGAATAAATCTACTAAGACTTATTGATTTATCTTTAAGATATTTTTCATGCTTCTTCTTAATGGTCACATTCTTCCTTACATATTCTTCTTTAATTGTTTGTTTTACCATTTTATCATAATACACTTAATACACACTACTATATAAACCTTTTTGTTTTTCTTTTATCATTTTATTTTATTCCTTTTTTAAATGTTTAACTATACTTTTTTTAAATATAGTCATAATTTTTTCATCAAATTTATCAACACCAATTTCCCTTATTACATTTATAGCAACATAAGGAAGCATAGCACTACAAAAACATCTACTATGATATCTTGTATATGTTGAAGTTCCATGACAAGTTCCTGAACGAACATTAAGTCTTGTTTCTCCTAATTTTATTGTCTTTTTACATAGAAGACAAGAAGTTCTATTTGAAGGACACACTTCATCGTGTATTCCTAATATTTTATTTGGTATTTTATCTTCCATTTTTATTCATAATTATCGATTTGTTCTTGTAAATCATCTATTTCATCTTGTAATTCTTCTTCTTGTTCTTCTCTTTTTTCGCCTTCAATTTCATTTTTAATATCATCATACCTACATTCATCTATAACTTTTAATAGTCTACTACAGGAATATTTAACACCTATTATATCTACATCTGAATAACAATCATCTATATATTCATCAACTTCGGATTCATCTATTTCCCAACCACCAAGTTCCCCAAGTTCTTCTTCTTTATCTGCTAGTTCTCGCCTTAAATCCTGAAGTTCTTCTGGTTCTAAAGCTTCAACTATCTTTTGTTTAATTTCATCGTTTTCCATTTAGTTCTAATTCAATACATATAATTTTTTTGTTCCATTCTTCTGATTCTTTTTTATTAAGTAGAAATACATCATGGGAAAAAAAGTTCCACCGATTTATATCTCCAGACTTGATTCTATTCCTGTTTGAATACTGGTCTTCTTCTGAACTTGTTGACTTCACCTTATACATATTATATGGTATATTATCTTTATCTTCGCCTTTCTTAATAACTATTATCCATTCATCAGCTCGTTTTCTATGTTTAAAATATAAATACACATCTCCATTTTCTACACCTTCTAATATTATATTCTTATTATGGAAATTAAAGTCCAGAGAGTTTTTATTTAAATGTATCATTTTCTTGTATTTATAACTAATTCGCAGTTCGCCATTAGTTTCTGTTTTGGTTATATTAAAAAATAAAAAATAAGTAAATAAATTATTAGAACTTCTTATTCAAGTTCCAATAATGAAGTATCTTCTTCATAAGAGTCTTCATTGTCAAAAGCACCAAAAGATCCGTTGAAGGCTCCGCCGTCTTCTATTACGCATTCCTCGTGCTTTTCTACTCCAGTAGCTAGTCCAAGAAAGTCTATATCACTCGCTTGTCCCCAGATACTTGGTTCTTCTGTGTATTCTGTTTCGTCTGTCATTTTTCACCTCCTGTATTGTTTAATTTCTAAGTATAAATAAAAAAAAATAAAATAGTTATGCGAAGATTTAATCTGAATCTTCTTCGCTTGCTTCATCAGCAACGTCTTCAGTAGCTTCTACTTCAACATCTTCTGATACTTCAGCTTCTTCTGAATCGTCGTCTGAAGCGTCAGCTTCTTCTTTAACTTCTTCAACAACTTCTTCAGTAGTTTGTTCTGTTTCGTCTGTCATTTTTCACCTCCATATTATTTAATTAAACTCATGATTATCAGTTCATTAGTAAATTCTTCTTTTAATTTATTTAAATAGTCAGAATGCTTCTTCTCTTGAATTACTAATTCTTTTCTATACTCCGATAGCATATAAGTTATTTCTTCTATTGTTTGCTCAACTGCTATTTTATCATATAACGATATGTCTAATATATTTATTTCTTTTTCATTAGTATTCCAAGTATTAATTCTTGTATTTAATCCAAAGAGTATATAACAATATCCCGAAGCAGTAGTTATGGTAATATCATCTCCTTTACATCTGTTCTTTTCCATTGATGAAGATTCTTTATTTGTAGTAGTAAAATCATACCCCTTCTTTCTTTCTATATAATTACAATATGTTATGTCTCTAATATTTGTTATTGCCCTAGTTAAAAGGTTCAATTTTTCCTCACTAAGTAAGTCTTTTAATTTGTCCATAACGATTGGTTCTGTTAGTGACATAAAAAACAATACAATTTCTTTATCTGGCATATTAAAAATGCTGTCTGACTTCTCTCCATATGTCGGAAGTAATGAAAACCCCATAGTATTTAAACATAATTCTTTCCATCCATATCTGTTTTCTTTATCTACTGTTGTTTTCCATCCGGTATATGGGTTTTTATCTTCAGTTCCATATCCTGAACCCCGCACATACAATCCCAACTTTTCCCTTTTAGAACAGAACTTAGTAAATACTTGTTTATATAGGGATATACATTCATGTCTAATATTTGCCATAGCATCTGTCGTATCTTTACATTTTTTTGCTTGATTTTCAATCTCACAAAACTTACTCTTTTGATTTGTGTATGCTTCAAATATTGTATTACTATTTTGTTTTTCCATTTTTATCTGTTTCTCTTTAATTTATTTTGAAGTTCCTCATTAAATGAAGATATTATTAAAAATTTACTTCCTCTATCTCTAATCATCTCAGTCTTACGCTTAATGAACTCACTTAATTGTAATTCCTTACTTGTTTCCTTTCTATATAATTTTTTTATTATATCATAAAACTTATAAATCAAATAATCTCTATTTGAGTCGTCTATTCTCGCAGAACAATGTTTGTTTTCATATTGTTCTCTTTTTTCATCTATTAAAAAACGGATATCATCATCAGAAGATAACAATATTCCTTTAATTTCCAGCATTTTTAATGAAAACGTCTCATAATCTTCTTCATAAAGTGGGTGTATGTATGTATTTGAAAAAATCAATTCAGTAGACTCTGTTAATCTTGAACTATACCCATACCCATTACATATTAAATCTTTATCTAATGTTTCTAAAATCGCATATATACAATTTATCATATCTAATTTATCTTTAGATTTTATATTTTCAATAACATCATCTTTATATTTAATAAGATAATCTATCATCTTATGGCTATCCATTCTATATCTACACTTATATGGATATACTCCATCTTTTCTTACGGTCATAAGATCTCCTATCAATACCCCTTCATGTAATTGTATTAGTATCTCATATATAAGGTTGGATATTTCCTTAGTGGTTTCTCTTCTTTGGTAAACAGATTCTTTATACTCATCATCTAAAATCTTATACCTTTCTACTGCCGTATTCATATCCTTGTTAAGATATTCTTCGTTTTCTTCGTGTGTTTTTGTTATTTTTTCAAGCCTTTCATTCTCTCTTTTAAAATGGTCATATAATTTGGCTATACTTTCATTTTCAAAATTATCAGAACACACCTTTTCCTTTATGTATTTATCAGCAAAAACTTGAAGCTCTGTTGCTTTTTCTATTGTTTCTTTTTCCAATAGGTTATTCTTTTCTAGTTCTATTTTTTCTAAAAGTTCCTTTAATTCTGCATCTTCTTTATCGTTTTCCAAATCATTTTCCGGTATAGCCGAACATCCTTTTTGGTTAAAATCATCCTCACTTATTATTTTTATGTTCATTAGAATATTCCCCCATCTTCTAAAAATTTAAATTCATTACAATTTATATGTTCTTTAATATTTTCCTCACTTGTTATATACTCTTCCTCTTTTCGAATGTCCTTAAATTTTTCCTTTAATATGTCATTTAAAAATTCATCTAAATCTATTCCCATTTCTTCATTAAGATCCCTAATAATTCTTGTATCGTTTTCTTGGTCTATAAATCCATTATGATATATATCTATACTATTATATCCACTTCCTTGATGTGGGGTTATATTTATCTCTAATAAATCCATATCCCATTTTATATTAGAAGAATCCAAATGTTGTGCTATCATCCATTTCTCGGCTCCTGCCGCTATCAGAAACTTTTTCTGGTCATCAATTGTTGCTCCTCCAAGATAGCAATTTCTGTCATTAAAATAAACATCATCAGCAAGAATTCCATATTCTTCCATCAGATCTTCTTTAATACATTCCAAGATACCAGAATAATCCCACCAATCATCCTCCATTAATCTAGAGCCCATCTTTTCCATAACTTCTTGTTGGACTTCTGGTTTAAGTTCATCAAACTCATATACTTTATATTCTTTTGTTATCGTTTCCATTTTAGTCTAATGCCTCCGCAACATCTAATAAGTAATAAAAAGTTATCCATATACATAGCCCTATAAAAAATGTAATCCAGAGGTTTCCTATTCCTTTTTGGATTTCTATATAATGGTATCCCCATTCGAAAATTCCAAATCCCGTAATAATTCTTATTATTGATTTTAATATGCTCATTTT
>Ga0307928_10002564_pt1 | contig 13955 bp, 10 predicted proteins | sample AceLakmetagen232_FD_201815 | JGI IMG/M metagenome (GOLD analysis project Ga0307928, IMG submission 201815) | Saline water microbial communities from Ace Lake, Antarctica - #232 | ecosystem: Environmental > Aquatic > Non-marine Saline and Alkaline > Saline | place: Antarctica: Ace Lake... | reverse complement strand
ACCCCACTGCAACCTCGAAGTTATGGACTCGTTTCCTCACCGAATCAACCCATAACACTCCCGGAATGCTCGAATTTCTACACCGCATATCCGGCTATTCAATCACGGGCGATACCAGCGAATCCAAGCTCTTCTTCATTCACGGTCCCACCGCCTCCGGCAAGTCAACCTTCATAGAATCAATTAAGGCAACCCTCGGCGATTACTCCCAAACAGCCGACTTCGAGACCTTCCTTCACCGTTCCCAGGTAGGCGGAGTCCGCAACGATATAGCCTGCCTCAAAGATACCCGCTTCGTATCCTCAATAGAAGTAGATGAAGGCAAAAAGCTTGCTGAAGGCCTCATAAAAATGATAACAGGCGGCGATACAGTACGTGCCCGCCTCCTCTACCAGGAATCCTTCGAGTTTCTACCCAACTTCAAACTATGGCTGGCCGCCAATCATTCTCCCCGCATAAACGACAAAGACGATGCCATGTGGCGTAGAATCCTTCGTCTTCCTTTCATAGAATCAGTTCCTGAAGATAAAAGAGACCCTACTCTCAAATCAACCCTCTCCAATCCAGCCATCTCCGGCCCCGCCATCCTAAACTGGCTTGTATCCGGCTGCCTTGAGTGGCAAACCCTCGGTCTATCAATACCAGCCTCTATCCAGGCTGCCACAACTGCTTACCGTGATGAAATGGACCCCCTTCACGATTTCTTCGAGGAATGCTGTAAGTTAGGCCCCTACGAAGTAGAACCAATATCAATGCTTCGTATGGCCTACGACCACTACGCCCGCTCCATAGGCATAAAATTCACCCTGTCAGCCCACAACTTCAACAACCGCATTAAAGATCGTCAATGTACTACCTCCAACCGCTGGTTATCTGGAAAAGTCAGAAAGTGCTGGATAGGCATATCCCTTCACACCAACGTCCGAAACGACCTCCTGGAAAAAATCGGTGTCGGTGTCGGTGTCGGTGTCGGTGTTGAAGGTTCAAAAAAGTAAACGGGAAAGTAAACGGGAAAGTAAGTAATGCCACAAATATCAAATAAAGACAATCCTACCCTCCTGGAAATAGCCGCCATAGGAAGAGACCACCCCGAACGAACCTGGCCTCACGGTCTCCTACTTCGTCTCACTGATAAATCAACGGGTAAAGAAACAGCAACCATCTTATCAGACCCGGAAGTTGCCAATCTCATCTCCTACCTCGAAAACTTCTACCTCCCCATAGCCTCAGTCCCCCCCACCCAACCAGCATCCCAACCTCAAAAGAAAGAAAGCAACTCAATACATCCCGTATACACCCATGTAAGAAAAGAGAGCGAAGATAAAAAACAACGGGAAATAGAACAACTGGAATGGGGTTATGAACTCCTCTGCATAATAGGTGCCTATTTCAGCATCCCCGTAGAGACCCTCCAGAGCCGCCTGAGCAGCCACCATATCAAAAAGGTCCGTAGTATAGCAGTAACCCTTCTATCCGAACTAGCGGGCCTCAAACCCCACCAGATAAGCAAGCTGTTAAAGCACAGAAGCCCCGCTTTCATTTCAACCTCCTTCGCCTACGTTCGCAAACGCAAATGGCAAGAAACCAAAACCTGGCGTAATATGACCAGAGACATTCTCTACAACCTCCCTCCACCCCCCTCAACATAAAGAATCTATATCCCACCATTACAGTAGGAATTACCCGTCATTTCAGCAACATCTCAAACTACCCATCTTACCAGTCTGGTAGGCCCAGTTTAACCCAAAAAACCTTACCAAACCTTACCAAACCTTACCAAACCTTACCGTTTCAAAATAGAAATACCCCCTATTTCCGCTGTTTCATTTTTCTACCCCCCCAAAAACCATCGCTAATTCCTGAGTTTCAGACCACTTTTTCGCCGTTTACCTCTAAAACCCGAAAACAGCAATATCAAAATACGCAACAAAACAAGCAAAACACCCAGTAATAGTCTCAAAACAGCCCATTCACTACACAAAATGAGCAAAAACCTCGAAAACCTTACCAAACCTTACCAAACCTTACCACTTCAAAACCAAAAATGGTAAGGTCTTAACTCTCTATTTCTCAGTACCTTATATCAAAACCTTACCAACCTTACCACTAATCCCGGAAAATATAAAAATATAAAATATTATATATTAAGAGAATAGAAGTTTCAGGTTTTTTCGGTAAGGTTTTTCAACATTTTCCTAATGTTAGCCATCCATCTAACAAATCACGGCATCTACGGTGTTGAAGGTAGGAAAGGGAAAATTGAAGGTTTTAGCCTCATTATGAGAAAACAAATAGGAAACAAAGGCAAAGTAAAGAAAATTAAATAAAACCAAATAAAGTTAAAGAAAAGACTGGACATTCCACCTCCCTTATAATATCATATACCCACTATGACGCCCAACTACATGACAAATGAAATAGAAACTCCGCATCAAGACCTTGACCTCCGGTTAAAAAAAGAGCAGGAAGCGATAGATTCTGTTCTCGCTTTTTCCGATGCAGCTCAAGTAGGCTTAGTCCTAAAAGAAATAGGCTACACCCCAAAAAACCACATCGAAACCCTAAGAACCATTTCAGAAGACGAAACAGAGCCAACATACATGAGACTCCGTGCGTTAAAGCTGTTATCTGATTTCATAACCAAAAGTGGCGAAATAACTCTCCAAACCATTTCCAACCTGCCAGCTCTCCCTTCCGCACCTCCCTACATAAGCATGGGCAGTGGAATGGGCAGTGGCAAAGAGGGAACAGTCCCAACCAGCATAATACACGTAGAATCTTTTCCACTTCCAGACCCCAACCCCAACCCCAACCAAGAACAAGAACAGGAACAAGAACAGGAGCAAAACGATGAGCAAAACACAGAACAAGAGCAAAACAAAGATCAAGAACAAACTCCAGAATCAAAATTTGAAAGAGATGAATTTCCCCCAACGAAACCTCCGGACTCAAACAGCTACGATTCCACCACCCCCGTCTTCATCCCAACCTATGAAAACTCTGCCGCCACCATCGATGCCGCAACCAAACCCAAAAAAGACTCCAGAAAAGACCCCAGAAAAGACCCCAGAAAAGATTCTCGAAAAAACAGAGATCGTGGAAGAAAACCTCTCAAAGAAGGATATAACCTCACAAACTACGGAATCCCAAGCGACTCCAACACCTCCAACGTCCACAAGCCCCCCGTATCCCAATCTAGTACTAAGCGACCCCCAAAGGGAGTTATCACAAGTTTTTAAAAAAGAATATGCCCACATGTACTCAGAACACCAATCAATAGTAGATGCCCTTCTAAGCATATCCATAAACGAAATAGAACAGGCTATCCGCCTCACCTTCACCAACGATTACCTACCCACTCCCCTGCTATGGACATTACCGATTCACTACACAAAAATACCACCCTTGGTCAAAAAGCTTTTCAAATCCAAATTATTCCAGCACAAAGCAACCCACATAGCCATCCGTACCGTTCCCCACTTCCGCCAATACAGAAACACATTCGTAGCTATGGTAACTACCTTCGCTATATTCGAGATCATAACCAACTTCACAATGACCCCAGACATAATAGAAAGAACAGACCTCTCCGACATTAACGGTGCAGCAGTTGAAGGTCCGAATATCGAGTATGAAGAAAACGAAGAATAGAAAATGAGCAATAGCAATAACAGCAACAACAGTAGTGATTTTACTTCTGGAGGGGTCTCTGTACCAAATAAGTTTTACCCTCTGCCGTCAGATTACGACAAACTTACCGAAAAAGGTAAACAGCAGGCCCGCTTTGCTATCCTCTACGACCAATCTACCCCAGAAAACCTCGTGCGTGCCTGGCAATGCTTTCGCCAATGGTACCTCAAGGCAGACCCTATTTTCTACAAACGCCCGCTTCCAAGCCCAGCTTTCCATTCTCAGTTAGTCTACGATATGGGTGCTTTCCGCCGAAACGCCATAGCAGCCCCCCGTGGTTCCGCCAAAACAACAGTAATAACCCGCGAAGTACCCCTTCTCTTTATGTACACCCGAAACAACTTCGAGACCAGCATAAGTAAAGCAACCGACAATATGGTGGAAAGTGATTTTGACTTTATAATGCAGCAGATGGAAGAAAATCAGGCTCTCCTCCAGGAATTCGGACGCCTTAAGCCCACTGCCAGAACCGGCATCTGGAATCGTCATCACATCCGCATAGCAAACGGTAATTCACTCCGAGGCATAAGTGTAGAAGGCAGAAAACGTGGTGGCAGGCCCGATCTCTTCATCCTCGACGATCCCGAATACGATCCAGAAACAGAAACAGCCACCGTCAGAAACATCGAGAAATTTCAAACGCTCCTGTTCAAAATAATCCTCCCCATGTTAGATGAAGGAAGCACCGGAATTTATTGGATAGGAACCATGATAGGCAAAAGGAGTTTTCTCTATGCAGCATGTCAAGGCGACGACAAAAGATTCCGCCTGTGGAACAGACGCATCCTCGCAGCGGCAAGCTTCACGGGCATTTCCTCGGACGAAAAAAGAAAAAACGGGCTCAATCGCTTCAAAAATCTCTTGTGGCCTGAAAAATGGAGTGAAGAAGCTTTATGCGAACGTGAAGAAGAAATTGGCCCGGCGGCTTTTGCATCGGAATTTCTCAATGCCCCCGTTAGCGAAAACGAAAGACTTCTCAAGGTCGATAAATACAAAAACACCTACGTCATCGAAGGCGACATACACCCATCCGATCCATTCAAAACACCCAAGGAAACCGCGATCCAGTATTACCGGCTCAAAAAAGGATCGGCAGATTATGAGCAAGTAAACGAACCCTACAACGATTGGCTAAGACGCCTTTTCCGCTTCCTTGTAATAGATTTTGCTTACACAGCCACCGCCTACAGCGACTTCAGTTGTATAATATCCTGTGCCTTCGACCGATGGGATACCCTTTGGGCTTTAGACGGCTGGATTGGTAAGGTATCCCTCGACACCATAGACGTTCTAATCAACCAGATGGGCATGAAATGGCAATCCCACATGGTATGTCCGGAATCAGCCTCAATCCAGCAAAACATCGTAACCAAATACGCCAATAAAGTCCAAGACGACTCCATAACCACAGGCTGGTATCCCAAGGTAGTACCACCAAAATTCCCCCGCAACACCACTAAAGGTGAAAAAATAGCCGCCCTCGAATGGCGTTTCAATCGTGGTCGAATAAAGCTCCCTCGTGGCTTCCCGTTCGATACAAACACATTCTGGCGAATCCTCTACGCCCAAATAGCCGATTTCACCGTCGATCTATCCCTCCTTCCCAAAGACGACGCCATAGACACCCTCGGCATGACATCATTTGTCCGCAAAAAAACAGGCATTCCCCGTACCACAGAACCATCAATCTCAACTCCCTTAACCCAACTGGCAGAAGGAAAAAGAGTTGATTCCCTAACAGGCTTACCCCTAATTTCAGGCATGAACGCAGGCGATATTCCCCGCGACATCATAGATAAAATGATAAACCAACCTCCCCAATCAACCCGTCGCAGCCGTCGAAATTCAATCCCTTCCCGCTACCACTTAAGATAACAGGCAGAGTAAATAAGAAAAGAAACAAGAAAGGAACATACAAATGCAGCAATCAACAGCACTTATGATAATGACAATATCGTTAATTTCAATAACTTCCCTAAGTATAGGGGCAATAGCTTACCTATACACTATATCCCGCTTTTGGAAAAAAAACTACATGACGGAAAACAGCCTCTTAAACGCCATCCTTGCAAAAGCCCACGGCATATCGAACCCAAACCACTTCCGCTATCAAAAACCGAAACAACCTTCAACACCGTTATCCTCCGAGCAAGCGAAAAACGAAAAAAAAGCTGGTTCTAAAGGCGGTAAAGGTGTATCATTCAGTTATGGGCGTACTGACCCATTACCTAAATAGTTATAAAATAAGGTAAAGTAAGGAATAATAATGCCTAGTCGTTACAGTCTTCCGGAAAAAGAGGATGATCTTGTTCTTGCTATCAAGCGAGTGGTTTCAAGTGGCGAACCCTATCGCAACAAGGAACGTGTAAGATGGTTGATAACATCTCTTTATATGCAGGGAGAGCGTGATTTTACCACGGTAGATTGGATCAATGGCTCCGTTAATATGGAGTTTTTGAACTCTAACTATTCTGATATAAACTTCAAATATGAAGGCCTATTAGGTCCTTATCAGACAGAGTTAGGCCGGTTTCACCAGCTTGATTTTACACCGAAGGTAAAACCTCTAGGAATGAGTCTTGATGGTCTTTCCAAGGCCGGAACTGCCCAAATAGTCCTCAATGACATACTGGGCGTTGAAGGTCCCAAGCGTCTTAAAGCTCTTATGCTTCCTCCTTTTATCAAATATGGACATATCGGAGTCGGAGCTTTTAAGGGTAATAAGGATAAAAACCCCTTTATCGAGTTAATTCCCCCGTGGGAGTTATTGAGTATTCCTGCCGGACCTGCTGACTCTTCAGGTATAGATGGTGAAGTTCGTATTCGTTGGATGCTTCGTCAGGAGTTAGAAGATCGTGGTCTTGTACCATCTGCTATAAAAATAGGAAAGAACAATAAATATAAGTTTGAAACGCTTCCTGCTGGCATAACTCCGGGGGCTTCTCTTTCTCATTCGATATTTGGTGGTATTTTGGAAAAGGGTATTTCGTTTCTTCAGGGGAGTTCTGACAATACCAAAAGAGAGCAGCAACAATGGGGTCGCCTCATAGAAACATGGATTAAAACTACAGAAAATGAGCTTGAAAGATACGTGGCTTTGGTTGGTGAAGAAGTAGTAGCAGATGAGGACTTCAAAGACCAGCGTGTACCAATGCCTATAAACGTAGCTCGTTATCTGAATGCAGGTGGTTATTATGGTAGGGGCCTGATGGAACAGTTAATAGGCCTCAATACCGAAGCAGAATATATGCTTACCCAATTATTCTGCAACGTAGAGGATTTTGACCAACTGGGTATATTATGTTTACCGCGTGGTATGGGAATAACAGCAGATGATGTAAGGGAGGCCCGTAGAAACAGTAAGGCCCTTCTATACGAACCAGATGTAATGCAGCCGGATGCTAAACCTTTTGCCATACAGCCCGTAAATTCAGGTACCCTCGTTACAGAAGTCGCTAAAGTATGTTTGGATTTAATGAACACTCAGTCTCAACAGTCAAAACTATTTTCCGGTGATGCTCCCGGCCGGGTAGATAATTCCAAAGCTTTATCTCTCCTCTACGAAACCGCAAATATTCCGCTAACAGGCCCAACAGAATCCATAGCTTCTGCTGTAATAGAGAGTTATAGGTCTATATTGTGGCTGGCTGGGAATGTAATCAGCGGCGATAAAGAAATTCCAATGACCCTTACAGACGATATGCTGGTCGGTATAGAGTATGATTCCGCTACTGGAGTCGTAAAAATTGACCAAAATTCGATACCTTCTCCATACGAAATTACAATGTCATTAGGTTCCTCAACGCCTCAAAGTGAGGCACAACTTCGTTCCGACCTTGCCGATGCCCTCCAGCTTCAAATAATAACGCCTCGTGAATATCGTTTTAAGGCTAGGGAAAGTGGTCTTGATATTCCCGTAGGTAATGAGCAGGAATGGCAAAGTTACCGTAAGGCCAAACTTGAAAATATACAATTATATGGGAATGGAAAAGTTCCCAATTCCATAGTAATTGCAGACCACGACATGCACGACGTCCATTTAGAAGTTCTATCGGCTTTTATGGCCCGTCCTGAATACCCCCTAGCTTCAGAGGAAGTACGACTTGCCTTCAAAGAGCATTACGATGCCCATAAAGCAGGATTGGGAACTTATGCCGATGAACTTCCCTATCCGGGAACAGAGGAAGGTGAATCAGCTTTGGGCCAAGGTGGTGAAGTACAGCTATAATAGGAACGGTGTAGTAGTTGAAGGTAAGGTTCAAATAAGTTAAAATAACTAGTTTACTAACGTATCAAACAGACAGGAGACCCAAATTATGAATCCAGAGAAACTAACGATCCCAACAGATATGATTGCAATGCCGGTAGATGTGTCCAAAATTGGTATTCCCTATGGCCCCGGTGATCCTGCACAACCAGAAGGCGGTGCTGCTGACCCGGCTGCCCCTGCTGCCGATTCTCATGAAATTACTGTAGATGGTGTCAAAAAGACATTTAGCACTGTTGAGGTGCTCAAAATGGCTGAGAAGGCTGGTGGTGCCGACAAACGCTTTGCGGAGGCCTCTGCCCTTCGTAAGCAGGGCGAACTTGGTTTAGAGGTGCAAAACCTTGTACAAGTTCTTAGGGGCGGTACAGCGACAGATGACCAGATAGATCGGTATTGTGATATAATGGAAATTCCCGATTCCGAACGTGAGGCCTATAAAGGGCAGGGAAATACCGCTGTAGCAGGTGAAGAAGAGCTTGCTGCTGAAGCCGCTGGAACTAAAAATCTTACTGCAGCACAGGCTAAAGCTGCGTTAAATGTTAAGGATAGAGGGGATTTAGATCGGCTTATGAGAAAGGAAGCCCGCCTTGATGCGATAGAGCTTGAGGACCGGCAGAAAAAATTTCAAGTAGAATTGAAAAAAACACTTGACAAAGCCGAAAGTTTTAAGGATACTATAAAAGAGATAGAAGATAATGAAGATAACGAAGAAAGTGTTTCAAAGATTACACGGTATATTTTGGGACGCAGCGAGAAAGAGGTGTTAGCCCGATTACAGCAAGGACAAAGATACAGTCCTAAACTCCTACAAGATGTAGTCGATAATGTAATTAAAGACTCACAGGAGTTTGGCAAACTATTTCAACGTACCAATACCCCAGTTCTGGGATTGGGTTCTGTTGGAAATCAAGTTCAGCCGTTAGTCCAAGACTTTAATAAACCTGTAGAACGAGTTGCTTCTGACGATCCCGGTTATGAAAATAACTTTGCACAGAGGTTGGCTATAAATTTGAATAAACAATTAAAAAAAGGAAAGTAAGCAAAGCAAAATAGCCAAACCGGTATCTATATGCCATATAGACTCGTTTTATCCTGTCTTTCACGCTTAATCCCCTTACGGATAAGGTATGTGAGTATTTTAACTTGATTTGATTTGATTTAATTTAACTTATTCCTACTACTTCTATATGTTTAATAGGACATATAGGAACAGTAGGTGGCTGAGGAGTCTATATTATGAGTGAAGCTGCTTTAATGACGACAGTGAGTACGATGGTAAAAGAGGAACTGCCAGTCCTTTTTTTGGAATATCTGCAAAAAGTTGACCCTTATTATGTTGGAATATCCCGTAGTTCAATAGGGGTAAACCGTAGTAAGGTCGGTAGAGGATGGAAGGTAATGCACAGATTCAGAACCTCCATTTCGGGCCAATATGAACCTGCAAATCCAGATGCGAACACCGCTGCGGACGCTACGAATAAGAGTGTAATGGCGTATGGAAGTCTCCAAAGCTTTCCAAAACCCCTGAACACTCCCCATAAAGGTTCAATGGTTCGGACAATAGACCTTAATTGCCATGTAGGTAATTTTGGACTGCCCACCCATGTCCTTCAGTTAGCTGCAATGTCTCCCATAGCTGCGGAAGACATAGCTGACGATCTTAGGGGCTTGGCTGAAATAAGGGCACGCGGTGAAGCAATCTCTTTCTATACCGGAAATAAATTTCTCGGCGTAGTGAGCGAGGAATCAACTGCTGCTGCAACTACGGGCCATACAATCTATACCGCAGTTACGTTAAAACCAGATTCCAGTCGTATATCCTGGTTTACCGAGGGTATGTTGGTCAACATCTACGATGATGAAGATGCTACCACCCTCATCAATTTTACGTCGTCTGCCGGGGATTTGCCCCTCGTGGTCGATGCTGTTGACCTTGTAAACGGAACGATAACCATTAAATCCCTTCTTGACAATACCACCCTGGATCACGCCAGTAATGGATTGGCAGATGCCGGTATCGCTAATGGTCAGTATATATTCCCCCATACGACTGCTGCCACTACAGCAAGTGCCGGTTATAAGTGGGGTCATTTTGGCCTTGACGATTGGATTAAGAGTTCAGGTCAAATACTGGAAGCAACTATGCAGGGTCGTCTTGATACTTCTGCTGCCGCATTCAGCCTTGCTACTTATCCAGGTTTTAAGAGCGTAATAGTTACCGACAATGCAGGACCTTTGACCGAAACCGTTCTCAATAACGTAATTGGTGCGTTTGTAGATGCTTATGGAAATACTCTTGACACCCTGATTACAACTCGTCGTGTCATTCAGAAGTTCCTTGAGCAGCCCACCCTTGGTAATTCACGTATGAATTATGACAGGACAAGCAAACCGCTTTCGATTGCAAGTGGTTGGAATACTGTAACTTATGAATACGAAGGCAGAACACTTGAAGTTAAAATCAGTAGCTACTGCCAGAGTGGAGTTCTTTACGGTATTAAAATGGGCGAAGGCAACATAACACGTTATATTCCACCGCGCTCTATAGGGATAGGCGGCATAAGTGGGCCTGGTTCCCGCGATGATCTTGGTGAAGAAATTCAGTTTATCAATCCTTACGGAGGCACAAACGGAATCTTTTCACTTACGAGTGATACCTCGGGTCGAAAACAGCCTATGGTTGAAGCACCGTTTGAGCAATATAGTCAAATTGCTCCAAAGGATGTTCGCGGTATCAAAATATCCGGTATCACCGAAAGTACCGAAATATAAAAACGGCGGTGTTGAAGGTAAGGTAAGGTGAAATAAGATAAAGTTCAAATATAATGTAATATGATATAAATAAATAAATAAAACAGGAGATAGTATAATGAGTGGATATAATGCAACTTCCGGGCTTTTTAAGGAGCTTAATTCGCTTGGTATTCAAGGAATTCAGTTTCTTACGTCCGGTAACGTATTCTTCGTAGATAGCGGGGCAACACAAACCCTTGATAAAATAGATGGAATTCACGGTTTGTCGTGGGAATTTCCTTTTGCCACTATAGATTTCGCGGTAAGTGCGTGTGAAGCCAGCAACAGTGATGTAATCTATGTTGCTGCCGGTCATACCGAAGCAGTTATTACGGATGGTGGAATAACCCTTGACGTAGTAGGCATTTCCGTAATCGGAATGGGTAAGGGCAGTTTACGTCCAACCATCACGGTAGGGGCTACAAGTGGTGAGGTTGATACTGTATTGGTTTCTGCTGCATCCGTTACAGTCAAAAACATGATATTCACAATAGCCGCAGTGGACGTAACTGCTATTATGGAAGTCAACGCAGACGATTTCCTCATAGAGGATTGTGAGTTCAGGATGCACATTACCAGCTTCGAGGCGGTTTCAGGTATCTCCCTGAGCAGTGCCGCCAACGCCGCTGACCGTTGCACCATACGCAACTGTAACTTCATGGCTGCTATTGCCTCAGACACTACCTACCAAGCCATCGAGCTTGGCGAAGTTAATGATCGTGTAGTGATAGACGGTGTTACAGCAATTGGTGATTTTGCCGCAGCTTGTATCCATAACCCAACAGGCAAGGTATTAACTTTCCTTACAATTGAGAATTGTACCCTGTATCAAAGCGATTCAGGTTCCCATTGTATTGAATTGGTCTCAGCCTGTACCGGTATGCTTATACGTAACAATTACCATACTGACATGGCACAGGCAACAGCAGTTGATTCTGGTTCTTGTTTCAGCATCGAATGTTATCATTGTGATGTTGTTGACACGAGTGGTGTATTATGCCCGGCTGCTACCTAAGAATACCGTAAGCAATTAAAACTAACTCTTGAATATAAAAGGGCCAGTATGCTATGCCAATTTACAGTCCGAAGAGACATTATCCGTTAAGCAATGATGATACAGAGTTGGGTCGCTGGCTGGTAGAAGAGTTCCCGGATATTCCGGGGCTCTTCCTTTATTTACACACCAGCACGTTAAACTTTATGGTAGCTCAGTGGTCCGGTGTTGAAGGTGGTCATTTTGAAGAAATACTCACCATCGGCAATTCTCTTGGCAAATTTACACCGGCCCGCGTCATGGATTTACGAAACAGGCTTCGTCAGCCCACTCCGCCGGAGGAAATAGCCGCTGCACTCCGCGACGGTGAACATAATGATCTTCACGACCAAATAGACAAAAAGGAAGCCACAAAGGACCGCAAGCGTCCGCGTAAAATCCAAATTCTAACCCCCCACAATTTCAACTTGAACCTTCAACACCGTTAAAACGGAACTTAAAGCGAGAGCTAATGTTGAACATAGTAGAAACAAGTAAACTGTTAGCAGATAAAGCTATTCTCAATGACATAACGGTTGAGCAAGTTGATAGTTATACTCTTCAAGACATTCAAAACATATTAAATCTGAATGAGGATGACATGTCTAACGTTAGCTTTACGGTTCTAAATAAGATCAGGCGTAGGGTTAAAGCAGCAATCATAGTCAAGAATGACGAGAATATCAGGGATGCAGTAAAAAGCCAATTAGTCGGTGGCGTTCGTACATGGCTTATGACTAATTATCCTAATGCCGAATGGGATGCAAGTAAAATAAAAGGCAAACTTTGTATTGAACTATGGCCGTTTGGTAAACCCCTCGTAATAGAGGAGGATGAATAATGGCATTAACCGTAGAGACAATTCATTTTATTGGTGGTCAAGGCACTAAGGCAGGTAGTTCTAATAGTGGTGGTGGTTGTACTAAAGCAGCGTGGGAAGATGCAGGAAAACTAAATGAGGATTTAGATAATGTAATGGATGCAAATGGAGGTTCTATAGCAACTCCTGTGTATGTTACTATCCGTGAAAATACAGGATATGTTGAATTATATAAAGAAGGTGGTTTTAGTTCTGACTATGATGGCTTAATCGTAAACATTCCAGCTTCTACCGGTACGCTACCAGATGATAGATATATAATAACATCAGCTACTGCTGATACGTTAGTGTTAAATATAATTTGGGCTGCTGGTCATGCTGGAACGTGTTCTGCTTTTGTTGGCGGTGCATTTGATACTTATCAACATGCTATAGATAATATAGACGATGCTTCTGATTATAAAAATTCAAGGTGGGTATATTCTAATAAAGATGTTACTTTATCAAGCACGCTGACTATGAATCTTGTGGGCGTTTATGCTGATAATGCTCATGTTTATTTTATAGGTTATAATCTTGTTCCTGGTGATAGAGATATAGGTGGAACATATTTTGGTACATTAACTGATATAGATGCAGATGCTGGTGCTTATCATCTATTAACTTATGGTGATGCCGATGAGAATATTCACTGGAATAATTTTAAGTTTCACAATACTGCCAGTAATGAACATGCTGCATATCTTGCAGCGTCAGGTGCAGCGACGTATGGTTTCTTTTTCGATAATTGTGAATTTGATGACATATTAGGTGTTGCTATAGATGCAGCAGCAGCTTATTCGTCTGACATTACTATTCATAATTGTACTTTTGGGACAGGCAACGTAGAACATATATTTTTGAGATATTGTGGTAATGCAATTATTGATAGGTGTATTTTCAAAGATGGAGCTGTTGAATCTCCTGTTAATGTTGGTGGTGGTACTTTTATAAATAATATTGTGATAGGTGGAGAAAGAGGATTGCAACAAAGTTATGAAGATTCATTATTACTTGTATTAAATAATACTTTTTACCTTCAAACTGATGGAGCAATTATGGTCAATAGAGGTGGGACGGTTGTTGAAAATAATATATGTTATTTAACAGCGGCAGCAGACTTTGGGGTAGGTTTTCATGGATTTAATGAACCAAACTCCATACATATAAAAAATAATTGTGTATGGTCTGCCGCAGGTGCTGTAACTAATCCTTTTTATGACGATACTAATAGTTTAGCATTACCGAGTAGTGGATCAGTTTTAGAAGACCCAGATTTTGTAGATGCTGCTAGTTTAGATTTCACACCGCAG
>Ga0307928_10002560_pt1 | contig 13961 bp, 19 predicted proteins | sample AceLakmetagen232_FD_201815 | JGI IMG/M metagenome (GOLD analysis project Ga0307928, IMG submission 201815) | Saline water microbial communities from Ace Lake, Antarctica - #232 | ecosystem: Environmental > Aquatic > Non-marine Saline and Alkaline > Saline | place: Antarctica: Ace Lake... | reverse complement strand
ATAAAGGTAAACCCCGTCGCCAGCGACATGAGTGTCTGCTCCATCAACTGCACAGCAGTCTGTGCCATTATCTAAATAAAAACCTTCGGCAGAGATATTTCCGCTTGCATTTAATGATCCATTAACATAAGTCGAGGCATTGATATAGAACCAGCCCTCAGTTGTCGAGGTTAAATAAACTCCGCCGATAATAGCAGAGGTTAATATCGCTAAAATAGCATAAATCGCAAGCCAGCGCTTATCCTCAGAACCAAGATTATAAATAGCATCTTCATTTGCTATAATATCCTGCTTGACCTCGCTCAAATCTATGTAAGGTGTTCCGGTTGCGCCAGTTCTGACGTTTTCCATTGCAGCCTCTATTGGCCTGAACCAGATCCGCTTGCTTCTGTTGAAGGGAACTTCCCAATCAGCTTGTAAAAGCTTACATCGTCGCCAGCTGTTGCCGCTCTTCCCCATATCTCGATAGCATTTGTTGCATCAAAAGTTATGGGTAATCCAAGCGTCATTGTTTCCCCTGGATCCAAATGGTAACCATCTACTGAAGAAACCTGATTACTGTCGCCGATAAAGATAATACCGGTATTTGCAGCCTTTGCCTTGATTGTTATGCTCTCACCGCCTCTAAGATTAGTAATGAGATAAGATATTGTATTCAATGTAAGGTCTTTCTGACCGTGTTCCCAGTTTTTTATAATATTCTTTGCCATGAGAATTGAATAATAAAAGAAATATATAAACTTATCGGTATCAGAAAATCTCTTAATAATATCTAACTTGCTGTAGAACAATCGCGCTTGCGACTGCTGTCTGAGCCTGTGTCAGAATCAGTCTTACTGATTTCCATGGCTTAGGATCAAACCAGTGAGTTTCATCCTTCAGGTTACCGAATGGAATAACCTCAGTATCAAATAATTCCCAGCCTTGGCCTGTGACTATTGCTCTCTGACCAGCTGTTAAAGCAGTACCTACAAGTCTGCATACAGTAGCATAATGAGAATAAACATTAACTATTGCTGCAACATCACCAGCTCCCCAGCTTTGAACATCTCCTCCCCAATTCCAAGCGAAAGGATATGCTGCGGTAATTGTTGCGTCAGCGCCGTCACCAATGGTTTCTACTTGCTGAACTAACATTCCGTATCTGTTCCAGTTGTCGTGAGCAGTATCTTCTAATTTCTCGTTAATAGGAACGAACTCATCAAAGTTACATGAAATCTTAACTTGGGTGAACTCTGCATAAACAGGAGTTGCGCAATCTGTGGCCTGAACAACAATAAACCTATAAGGATAATCTCTTGGCATATCTATTGTTTCATCGCCAGAAGTGGCTTTTGTCCAGGTGTACATTTCTTTAGTCATAAAGAAACCTCTCGGAGCAGGAGCGCCCTCGGCAACTAATGCAATAACAGTCAATCTCTGAGTTCCAGCTGCCCAATAACCAGCCGACTCAGCAAAGGAATATGAAATTTTAAGTTGGGGATTAGTAAATTTGTTGCAGTCCAATGCAAACTCGGTATCATTCTCATCTCTGCCGAATAAAATCTTAACTTGTGCGAAGTTAGCACTTGCAACAGCGACATTTGTCATTGCCATAAAAGGCATTTTGCCTGTATGGTAAAGCTGAACAGCGCCTGCCTCTGTTCCGGTTGTGGAATAAAGCACATCAGAACCGTCAACAATCTCAATTTTATCAATATCCGGTAAAAGAGATGGTTTGCTTGTATCATTAGAGTCAAATCTTGTTCCGGTTACTCCAAGATAAATTGCTGCGACTGGATCTGTGAAATCCAGATCATAAACCTTAGTGCCTGTTGTGGTAACAGTCACATCTTCCACGATATAAGTTTTTCTTAATCTCATTTTATTGTTTATAGCTCTTGAAAGGGCCTGTATAATCATCTGGTGATCCTTTGGTATCTTTATCTGATCCAGATTCTTCTTTGGCTTCTTTGCGTCTTATTTTCATATTGTTAACCTGATAAATCTAATGCAGCTCTGCACTAAGCTCTCTGCATAAGATTATGCAAAATTATTCTTTAAGCTTGTGAAGCGCTGCAACGATTGGCTTAACTCTATTGTCAACATTTGCAATAGGATCAGCTGTTCTCGGTGCGATTGAAACGCCCTGAATTGTGCTCAACACTTTAGACATTCCTGCGTTAAACTTATTCTTGCTTGCTGCCATGCCAGTTGCGATTCTTGCAGCTCCTTTTTCAAGTGCTGCTGCCCTCCACTGCTCGTCAGAAACTTCCTGTAGTTTCTTAGCACGTCTGCCAGATGATATTGCTTCCTGCACCTTTTGCGCATAAAGAGCTTCTGCTGCAACTCCTTTGGCAATAACATCTTTAGCGCCTCTAACGCCGTCAGAATAAGCTGCTGGAACTCTTCCATGCGAAGCTTCCCAATTCTTTTGGGTTTGATCTAAACTTTTAGTATCTACCATAATATTCAGGTATAAATCAAGCAAATATATAATGTTTTCGCAGAGTGTTGTTTTAGCGATACAAATACAAGCATTGATATACTTATTAGGTCTATGGGTTGTATATATGGGAAGACGGCCAAGATGCAAGATGTGCAAAAGGTTTGTAAAGTCTACTTCTCGCAAGAGATTATGTCCTGCCTGTCAAATTCGAAGAGTTAAAACATCAATCAGGCAGATGCGCAAGAAGAAAGGAAAATATTATAAAGCTTGGAAACTGAACTTATTAAATGCAATTAAAAAGCAGCCGATGTAAATTTTTGGATAAAACAAAAGAAAACTATGCAAGGACACGATTCAGAATGACAGACTTGTTCCATAATCACGATCTCTGGCGGATTTACAGAGAGACTCATTTCTGGGATTGGGATAATATCATTGTCCCAGAGGAAAATCAGCCATGAAAGAATCTGATATGCTCAACGCCTGGCTCTGGGACAAGCACCGCATGGATACTCAATGGCGAAGAGTGAGATTAGGCCCTTTGCCAACCAAAGAGATGGCAAGGATGTATATGACTATTCTCAGATGGGCGGACGCAATCATCATAAAAAAGGGAATTGTTTATATTGTCGAGGCTAAATTAAGGCCAGGCCCCGGCGCAATAGGCCAGCTGGAATTATACAAACAATTATTTCCGAATACTTTGGAGTTTTCTCAATACAAGGCCTGGCCTGTCAGAATGTTATTATTATCAGGAATGTTGGACTTGGCTATTGCTGAACTATGCTCAAAGAAAGGAATAATATTTGAAGTGTTTGATCTGAACGAAGTCAACAGAGTCAGAAGAGAGCAGATGCTGCACATTCTTTAAATAAGATGAACAGGATTAGCTGATTCTAAGAATAACTCAACATGATTCCATGTAAAATCCCTCACACGCCGACATACCGGAACAGGAAAACCTTTTAATCTAACAGCAAGATATTTGAGCTGTCTTTCATCCTTGGTTTGTCTTTGATTTACAAAATGAGTTCCCATCTTAATTTGTCGCCGCCTGGCATGATTTAGAGCCGGATCTGATTTTTCTTGGATCATTGGCGTAACCCTCAACGACTTTTCCGGCTAATAGAATAATTATACTGTGGTGTTTTTCATGCTAGGCATTGGCGCAATCTAAAAGAAAATTAAGCTGCCTTTTGAGGCAGCCTGGCATAAATAACCTTTTTCATATTCCCTCTGACGTTCTGGTCGACAACATACAAAATACAATACTTGCCAACCCAATCCTCGGTTTTCTTTCCCCAAATAGAAGCGAGGGTTCGCTGGGATGTCTTGTTCATAGTCCATGTCTTAACAGAATTGTCAGGCAGCCGGATATTAATCTCGAATGTAGGCTTGCCTGCTTCGCCCTCTTCGCCAGGGATTTCAGCATTTTTCCCTGCGTTAGCAATTAAAACTTCGGCTTCGGTTCCGATGTCTTCCGGCCTGAGCCACTCATCTATGTCTAGTTCTGGCATATTATTCACCTCATTTACAAGGGCCTTTATTCCGTCCGCCTTTGCGGCCTTCCCCGGAATAAGGTCCTGTTCCGTCTTGATTTGGCAATTTAATCAGCCCTGCCTGTTGATGCTTTATGTTCAGCCTCAGCAGGTATTTCAGCTTGTGCTGGCTGTCTGGGCTCTGTTGGCTGCTCAGGTTCTTTTGGAACAGGAGCAGGATGTTTCATCGCTTCCATAACTTCCATCTTCTTGACGTTCATGCTGCTTTTCAGCTGGCTTGCGCAGTTAAAACAAACCTCGGCAACTTCCTTGTCGCCTAATATTATCTTCTGCAAATTATCTCTCAGCGGAACAGAAAGCCCGCAGAGATCACAAAATAGATTTTCTCCCATGTTTATCAACCTCCTATTTTTTGTTCTGTTCTCTAAATTTATCAAGAGTAATTATTCCTTCTTTTATAGATGGACACCTATCTTCAAAAAGATAAGGACTGCCATCTTTGAAATATCTAATCTTGATTTCAACTTGCAGGTTTTCATCAACCATATTTATCAACCCCGTTTATTTATATTTTAAAATCCTCTAATTGAGTTTGCTTTTTGTGCATACCTAACCGCCTGTAATCAACCCATTCAGGCATGCGCCTGAGGGATTTTTTCAGATCCAGGTCTATCGGTTTTTTCATCTTTCTTAGGCACTACTCTCTTGATACCTGCTTTTTCTAACGCTTTGATTTGGATTATTGATTCTATTATCAATTTATCAAAGTTAATTATGGCTATTTCTGATCCGGCCAATGCAATGCGTGCTTTTGCTCTCTGGTCTTTGAAGCTCTGCAGGTTCTCGCATAATATCCGCATTGTCAGATCAGCATGAGATAATATTTTATCTTCTGTCATTGTTCTGCTCCATCAACAGACTTTATAATTGGCCTGGTGATAATTCCATCTTTAACAGTGATGTATCTCAACTGCTCCATCTGCTGTAAAAGATGCTCTATTGTGGCTTCTTTAAATCCAGTGTTGAGAGAAAGCTCGGCTATCAGATTATCTCTATTGATCTGTTTTCCTACATCAATAGCATCTAAAACCTGCTTTTTTACCTGTTTCTTAACTTCTGTCGGGCTTACCATATTTTTTTGATCTCCCCAGGATGCTCTTTTAAAAACATAAGAGTCCTAGATACTGCAGCGTTAACAAAGTGATTCCTGGATTTCCATAACCCAGGATAATTTCTAACAAAAGAATCGATTTTCGGCAATAAATCTTTCTGTAAATACAGACAAGTCATAATTCCGTTTTGTGCCATGATATACTCTCTAATATCTCTATCTATATAAACATTTCTATAGTAAAATAGTTATTTTGACTTATATGGATATAAGAGAGGGTATGCCTATTCTTCTGTTTGTGAAGTGTATTATTATAATATATATGATTAAAACAATGAATACATCAATAATAATAATAACAATACTCTCCCCCTTATATATATCTATAAAATAATCATGATCATTTGCTACTTTTTTGCTTCGCAAAATACTCGGCTTTTATGTATTACATATATAAAAGCCTCGGAGTTGTGAACACGCAAACCTCTTATCATAAAGCTCTTTGTCTCCGACAAAAACCTTTATTGAGAGGTTCGCTTAACGTCCCCAACTCTCAACTCCCGCCTTACGTTACAGAGTGCCGTAAGGCGGAGATGATTGATATGGAAGCAACACAAAAACAAATAAAGTATATTAAAGTATTAGCTAAAAGAGTAGGTAATCCTATCAAGGATGAGGATATGCCTAGCTACGACAAAGAAGAAGCTAGCAAAATCATTGATGACTTGCTTGGCCAGTTAGTTAAGCAGAATGGCGACGCTAAGAAAGAGACTAAGGTCGTTGACAGTGATTTTAATGGCCAGAGATTCGGGCTTGCTTGTAAGCTGGTTGCACAGCATTATACCAGCGTGCAGTTTAAGTTCTGGATTCTTGACAGCTATATTAGTGATGTTCACGAGGCTTATAAGGCTTTGGAACAAGCAGAAAATACATACGGCCGTTCGCAGTGAACGGCCTCTTTTTTTGCTCACTAAAACAGATTGTTAACAAAGTTCTAAGCCACCCCATTCATTTAACTATCCCCCCTAGTTCTTTAGGCTATGATCCCCCACTTCATAGTGCCTAACCCCCGTTCTTTACCTCTCGGCCTTATCTAAGGCCGCCGTTCTTTGATCACGGACGAGGCTTACCTCGCTCTATTCGAATGACGCTCGCCGCTCGGCCATTCAGACCGCGAAGTCTGTTCGCTTTTCGCTGTCGTCTGGCCTCGTAAAGAACTCCCCCACCTGCTCGTCTGGTGAACGCCGTCCTCTATGGACGGCGACCGTCTATAATCGCATTATATAGCGCTCGCTCCGCGCTCGCGGACGGAATCTATATAAAAATTATACGCCGCGCTCTACGCGCGGCGGCTAACCCGCCGCTCTCCTGTTATACCTCTATTGTTAAGTATGTAGATGTTTAGAATAGTATGATATATAGTTTAAGATATGTATTTAATAGTAATAAGATATTGTTAGTTAGTATAAAGTTTTGTTAACGTTACTTTCTTTGCTTGTTAACGCTGCTTTACAAAACACAAAACAAACAAAAGAGCCTGCGCCGTTCCTGACGTCACTTTTCCGCAGGCTCTGAAAAAAATACCTGCAACGCATAAGTTAAGTTATCTGCCGGGACAGGGCAAAAATCCGAAAATAATAAATAGTTATTCCGCTGTAAGGCATTTATGGTTAAGGAACTGACAGAAAAAGAGCTTTTTGAGCTTGAAGCCAAAGCCAAGGGGTTTGAAGAAGAAGGAGTTGACCTCTAAATGGTTTTGCTCACACCAACAGATGATACATACGTCTATAATTCTTATCCTGACAATCAATACAGCGGCAGATCTGATATGGACGTAAGATTAGATTCTGATAATGACAGAAGAACATACGCCTTTGTTAAGTTTAATATTCCTGATGTAAATATAAAATCCGCAAAGTTGAGATTATATATCGATGATGTTGAGGATCCAGGGAATATTTCTATCAAAGACATTCAAGATAACTGGACTGGGAGCTCGCTGACCTGGAACAACAAAGACATCAATTACCTCGGTAAATTCACAATCACAAGCTCAATATCCACAGCAGATGACGAAACATGGAAAGAATACGAATTTACAGCTCCTGCAAAACATTACAGAGGAAAAACCCTCGCCATGATTATCTCTCCCCAAAGTGATCCTGTATTTATTGATATTCATACTAAGGAAGGAAGCAACTCGCCAGAGATCATAATAGAAGAGGAAGAGGATCCTGAGCCAGTTCCTGTTGATAATTCAATCCCTGAAATCGTAAGCGGAACAGTTACGCCGGCAATAGCAAAGCCTGGCGAAATAATTATAATTACGGCAGGCCTTAAAAACATAGGGACAGGAACAGGAAACTGGACATGGAACTATGAGATAACAGGCATAGGCGGAATCCATAAAAGCATATCCCTCGGTGCAGGCGAAACAAAAACAGATACCCAGTCAACATCATTGACAGCAGCTCTTGCGCCTGGAAAATATGCTCTTTCTGTTTATCTCGCTGAGATCTACAAGACATTCCCAGAAGTATTGACAATCGAGGAAGAAGAAGAACCAGAACCACCAGAAGGTTGGGTTCAGTGGTTTGTTAATCTGATCACATCAAATTTACCAGAAGCCATTGGATTTTTAGGAACTTTATCTTATCCAATTATAAATATTATTCTCGAAGGGATATTAAAACTTGTTAATGGAGAAAGCATTATTGAAACAATAGGAATGTATGGATTTAATCAATTAGTAGCAGAAGCGCCAGAGTATGAAATATTAAGAGATTCACCAAAAGGCTCTTTATCTATTGCTGCTATTCTCGGTATTGCTGTTACGCTTTTAGGCGTAGGCACGACTGTCGGATGGCTGAGGAAAGAAGCGCCCGAACCGTCAGGTATGGCTGTTTGGGCTTTGATTGAAGCTAGAGAATGGGAAGCGGCAAACATAGCGAACCAACATTATAAAGAATTTATAAGTAAGATGAGTTCATGGCGGGCCGTTGCAATATCCTGGTTTAATCCGTTCCTGGCATTATGGCTGGAAACAAATAGAAAAAGCCAGATTGCTCAGGCCGAGTCCTATCAAGTAATCATAGATTCAAACCTGGCAATAAAAAAAGGAACTCTTATCGTAAACCCAACACCAACAGACGCAAAAGTTTCTGTCAGCGGCGAGATCCCATCAACAGGAAGATTTGAGCGTGAGCTGGATATTGGAAATTATACAATAACTGTTTCTCTGTTTGGTTATGTTTCTCAAACTGAAATTAAAGAAGTATTAGAAGATCAGACAACAATATGGAATCCAATACTCGCCGAAAAGATCCCGGCCAAAGGTCATTTAATCTTAACAGTTAATCCATCAGATGCAATAATCACTGTCGCAGGCCAGCCTCAGATAAATGCTCCCGGAACTTACGAGCTTGATTCGGGTTCTTATGTTATAAAAGCAGCAAAAGAAGGATATTATGATAAGAGTTCAACTGTGATTATAAAATCTGATGTAGATACTCCTGCAAGCATTACCTTAACTGAAATACCAGTTGATCCGCCGCCTGTTGAAAAAGGAACTCTGATAATTGACTCAGATCCGCAGGGAGCGAAGATTTATATTGACGGAGCATACAAATATGTTGTTACGCCATACACTATTATTTTAGATCCAAAAGATTATATCATAAGATTAGAGCTTGCCGACTATAAAACAAGCGAGGAAAGTGTCAGCTTGACAGCTGGCGAAACAAAATCTTATATAAAAGAATTAGAGCCGGTTGTTGTTCCGCCGCCTGTTGAAAAAGGAACTATACACGGAACAGTGAGAGATCAGTCAACCTCTGCCTTTTTATCTGGGGTTCTGGTTTCTATCGACGGGAAAACAGTTTATACAAGTTCATCAGGTTATTATTCAATATCAGACATCGCCGCAGGCTCGCAGTCATTAAGCCTGTCGAAAGATAGTTATAGGAATGTAATAACCACAATAACAATAGTTGCTGGCGGAGATATTGGAGTTAATGTTCACATGGTATTAACAACACAACCAGAAGAAGAAGTTGTAATAGAGTTAGAGCCTTCCGAAGGCTACAATGCCTGGAAAGTAACAATAAAAGCAGCTGATTCTGTAACAGGAGCAGAGCTGCACGCAGCAATATTAATCGACGACGCATACATGGATCACTACACGCCCTGGTATTTTTACCTGTTGCCTGAGAAAACATATAACATCAAGTTGAGATTGACAGGCTACAAACAAGGCGAGCTGGATTACACCACAAAGCCGTTGCCGTTAGGATAAGTGATCATTATGGCAGAGCAGAAAGCTTTTATTACAGCTGAACCGGTCTGGATTCCGGAGAGTATGATACTTTACCCTAGAATTATCACTGAAAAGCCGGCAGAAATTTCGGCAGTTCCATTTCTGGCCCCTGTGTCAAGGAAGAGATTGATCATTAATATTGAAACAACAGGATTCAGCCCTTTGGAAGACAGAATAATCGCAGTTGGACTGCAGGATCCTGAGATGGCTCATGAAGCGCCTGTTGTTATAATGATTGACGACGAGAAAGCAATGCTGAACGCCTTGTTTACAGTTATCCAGGAGAATGGATATAAGGAATTTGTCGGTTACGGCCTGTCTTTTGATTACAGGTTTATATTATTGAGAGCAATGTATCATGATATAAACTGCAAAGAGTTCTATGACTGCGAATTGTATGATCTGATGCAGGCAGTCGCCCAGGGAAAGCTAAAATATGTGTATTTCCCGCAAAAGGCTCTCAAGCTCTCTGACGTCGCAGATTTCTTATGGAAGTACCCTAAACCATTCACAGACCTAGAAATGCTCAAATATTACAAATTAGGCCAGTTTAACAAGGTTATAGAGTTTGCATCATCACAGATAACAAGAATAATGGCTTTATACATTCTTTTTAGGAAACTGACAGAAAGCCCTTATATATTCACAGCCTCGGAAGCTGGCAGCAGTAGTTCTATTGAAACCACCCCCAAAATGAGTTTAGATAGCTCATTGCTGACAATTCCTGAGGCTCATGCTCCTGAAATGGTAAAGCTGCATTGTGATAGCTGCCTGGCTGATTTTGAAGTAACCAGAGAACATCTAACAGAAATGTGCCCTATTTGCAGCGCAAAACTGGTGAGAAAATAATGTCAAGCAAAACATTCATCAAGATAACAAATAAGGATATTTATGAAAAACTAACAGAAATAGAAAAACACATAGGCAAGATTAACGGTTCTGTTAAGTTTCACACCTGGGCGATTGGCACATTGTTCGTTATAATAATGGCGATTATTACAAGAATTCTATAATTAGAAAATTAGTCTACTTCATCATAACCAATAGAAACAAATGTTTTCGCACCGCAAGTTATCTTGATCGTTTCATCTACTGCGCCTACTGCACAGATCTCGTTTCCTGTCTGAGCTGCTTTCTGTGCTGTGTAGAGCTTAAAGAAAACATTGCCTGATGTTCCAAAGGCCAGGGTAATATCGACATTAACGGTATTTGATGTAACATAGGCGCTTATAATCCTTATTTTCTTGCCTGCTGTCGGAGTTATAATCACAACTCCGGTTTGCGCTAGTGCGTAATCAGAAGCAAAACATTTATCGGGAGTGTGAGTTTTCACGTCTAAATAGCCATCAGTTGTTATGGTTGCGTCCTCCGTTCCGTCGCTAACAATAACTTTCTGATTGCCAGAACCGTCCGTGAGTAAAAGCCTTGCAACATCATCTGAATCTTTTGCTATGATTACCATTCTTTAGCTCTCTCCATAAGTTATCTTGAAATTATCTATATAATATTCGGCATTTACAGCAACTGCCGAGTTTATTGTAACAGAGAATATGCTTCTCATCGTGACAGCGCTTGCAGCGTAATAAAAAGACAACGCAGACATATCATAAATATAGCTGTCTATCTGCAGTGAAATATATTTGTGAGTAATAGGATCAATGATCAATTTAATGAAGTGGTAAAAATTATCCGCTATTTTCCTGGTGAACAAATGAATATAGGAAGGTGTTGTTCCGTCATAATAATACCATTTGCCGTCAGCATAATTAAATCTGATCCCAAAGATATGAGCGTACACGCCTGTTCGAATATCCATATAGACAAGAGTGATTGAATTTGCAGCATCAAGAAAATCATCACCGTCAACTAACCTGAAAAAATATGAAATACCCACCCTTAAAGTAAGCGGAATTGCTCCGATATATCTCTGAACATTACCCTCGTCGCCAAGGCCTGCTGTCATCTTCAAAGCTCCTGATCCAGAATAAGGCCCAACGTCAAAAGATCCGCCGCTGCTTTCTGATTCTATGATTGCAGCGCCTTCTGTTATAATCCATTTATTGACGGGCGACTCAAAATTATCTTCAAGCCAGACAGGCGACTTAGCTATTGTAGGCAAAAACTTGCCTTCCTCTGATCTTGCTGCTCCCGGTGAATAATCCGGATATCCTCTTGTCATGTTTTATATTTACCTCTTCTCAAATAATGATTTTAATGCGGCGATTATGCCTTCGTAAGCGCCGACAGGCTGAACCCACTCCTTTGGGATTATCAAAAACTGAACATCAATATTATGATCATAGGTATCGTCTTCATTCCATGCTTTGATGGTTATGACTTCCGGCTGCAATTCGATTTCATACATTACAGGATATTCAAAGGAAATATTATCGCCTCTGATATAAGCGTCAGCCTCGACAGGCAGGAACGGATGCTCTTCGTGGAATATCCTGACTTTGACTAATCCTGCGCAGCCAGGCGGGAAAGTTATCCAAACTCTGTAAATGACTCCGAGGTTTGCTGTAAACTTCCTGACGGTTGCAGTGTCCTCTGTTCCGCCGTGAGTCAATTTGATGTGTTTGGAATGGAGCATAGATTATCAAAAGCCCTTTCTCTATTTAATCCTTTTGGATTTAGTTCCCTGTTGTAATTCCGTGCCTAAGTCCCATCAGACTTAATGCAGCCAAAACTACTGCAATTGCAGCAGTTATTTCAAGCTTTCCTGCGACTGCTCCGCCAACTGCGTAGCAAATCATGGCAATTCCAGTTATGTAAGTTTTGTTTCCGCTTAGTTTCATGTAAATTCACCTCCTGAACTTATTGCAAAAGTGCAGCCTGAATTAATTGTGATGCGCTGGTTAGAGCTTGTGAAATTCCATGCAGAGCTTAGATTAACTAAGCCGCTGCCTGTCATTGTGATATTGCCTGGGATTTCATCCGCTGATGTCCAGTTGCAATAATCAGAACAGTCAACAGAGAAGTTTCCTGTTGCCGGCGGTATGCAGGGATCAACTGGCGGTGCTTCTGAAAAGTTTGTTCCTAAATAATTATTATAACTTGCAGTCACGTTGTCTTGAGAATAACATTCTGTAAATGCAGCAAAGTTATCAATAAACCCTTCAAATTCACCAGCATAAAGTTGCTGATATTGATACTCTCCTATAAAAAGTTTTGTAAATGCGGCATCAAAATCTATTCCTGCACTTCCGTCGTGGGTTTTAGTTCCATTAAGGTAAAAATCCATACCATCGGCACCTAATACAATAGCCACATGAAACCATCTATTAATAGCAAGAACTCCTACTGTTGTGTCTGATTCTGTAGCAGGGTCATTTTTTAAATAAATCTTTATATCTGTTGCAGTAGTGGGATTAAACAAATAATTAGCGGTTGTGCCGTCACCACAAGACCAGAGTTGAGCATCATTATTCTTAGCTGTAATATAAAACCAAAAGTCAATAGTGCATATATCATCAAAGCCATCAATAGAATCATTAACCAGATAAACATTTCCTGTCAGGTTGAAAGCCCGACCTATTTTTCCTTCTGTATAAGTAACTGTGCCAGACTGTGCTAAATCGCTTCTATCTTCACCTTCATCCTCTTCATTATCTTCACCAGGATAATAATGCTGCGGTGTATACCAAGCAGAAACAAAACTAATACAAAACAAAAATACAATTCCTAATAAGATTATTATTTTTTTCATGTATCTTTCACTAATTCACCTTTATAAACAAGCTTGTGCCGTCAGAAAAGATATAAGTAACGCAGGCCATATCAAAGCAGTGATAGTAATTCGCGTTCTGGTAGATGATGCCAACGTCAACAATTCCCCAGTTACCCATAGTCAGATTTCCACCGACTGGTATTTCGCTTATGTCCCATGAAGCATTTGTCGGCGGGTTAATCAAATCAGCATAATCCTTGTCCCAGTCAGAATAATTGCCAACCATTTCGATAACATCATCGCCAGTCAGGTTAGAATCAACATCAGTATAATCTGAGAAGTTTCCTACCATGGCAATAACATCTGCACCAGTCAGATTATCAGAATTATCCTGCCATGTTCCATTAAGAGAATCTACCTCAGCGCTTGTGTAATAACTTCCTTGATCATCAGACCAGTTCCCCAACGTATCTCTGTCTGTGATAGTGGAATAACTGCTTTTGTCGTCAGACCAATTCCCCAATGTATCAACTTCTGACATATTATAATAATTATCAAGTTCAGCTGAATTATTGTAAGGCCTTAAATCAACGCATGAGAAAGATCCATAATCATCAATATCATTTATTGCCTCATATCCAAAGCAAGGCCCTGAAAAGAAGTTGAAGATCTGGCCGGAAATGTTGATATTGTAATTCCCCATTTCTAAATCTCCTGTCATTGTATCGCCTGTTTTCCTGACAAAAAGACCAGAGTTATTTATTGTTGTATTCAGCAAAGAATCATTAAAATACATGGTTGTAGAATCATTATAAAGGTAAACCCCGTCGCCAGCGACATGAGTGTCTGCTCCATCAACTGCACAGCAGTCTGTGCCATTATCTAAATAAAAACCTTCGGCAGAGATATTTCCGCTTGCATTTAATGATCCATTAACA
>Ga0307928_10002559_pt1 | contig 13963 bp, 3 predicted proteins | sample AceLakmetagen232_FD_201815 | JGI IMG/M metagenome (GOLD analysis project Ga0307928, IMG submission 201815) | Saline water microbial communities from Ace Lake, Antarctica - #232 | ecosystem: Environmental > Aquatic > Non-marine Saline and Alkaline > Saline | place: Antarctica: Ace Lake... | reverse complement strand
TAGTAGCACACCACATCACAAACATATATCTTAGAACAGCATTCAATACAAACACGGTTCGCAACCTTCAGTTTTGGTATGAACAGCACAACAACCCTATGGTGTCTCTGGACTGGGGGGTAGGTTTCCAAACACCCTTTCCTCTTGATCCTTATGAGGCCATGGGATTTCCAACAACCACTAATGATGTAGGATGGTATTTCTTGGTAGAATCTGGCGAGACATCAGCTTCAAATATAGTTATTGATGTGTCCTATGGACATACTGATTTCTCCAATCTGCCTACCGCTTGTGGTTATCCTGATTACTACGCTCCTCTTATACATGAGTCTTCTACACAAAGTCTTTGGTTTGCAGTGATAGGAGGTCCAGCTATAGAATCAGCGATTGCAATAATGGTAAATACCGGAAAGTTTAACTACTGCACAAATGCTTATTGGGAATAAAATAAACGCCCGCAAGGAAAATAGTAACGGAGAATAACTTGGTAAAGGGGAAGTATGAATGTAAAATTTTATATGTCTGATACATATGTTTGCGGGCATATTCGGGGTGAAGTGCCGGCACGGGCCCTGAATTCACTTTACAATGGAATCAGAGTGGACTGCAAAACGGATATTTTGTGCTCAGATTTTTATGGCACTGATCTCATGGTGTTCCAGCGTACGTATACTTCGGAAATACTGGAGAAATTGAAAATTGCTAAGTCCATGGGGATTAAGACTGTGTACGATCTTGATGATGACATTTTCAATCTCCCCCCGAGTTTCAAGAAACCGTATCATTTTTATTCTCGTTCAGATATTAGGAAAATTACTATGAATTATATTCGTGAAGTTGATGCTATCACCGTGTCTACGATTCCCCTGGGCAAGGTGATCAGGAAACTTACACCGAAGCCCTCTTATCTTGTAGAGAATGCTATTGATCTGGATCGCTGGAGGGATGCTCAGATTCGCAGGCAACAGCATTTGCTCCGGGATCACGATACAATTGTAATCGGGTGGGTGGCCAGTGGGTCCCATTTTCTTGATATCCCCATAGTAGCTTCCGCGTTATTAAAGATATTCAAGAAATATCCCAACGTGGAACTCCGGGTAATTGGAACCTTGACCCCTAGAGATTTTAAAAAGCATGGGATCACTGACCACTTGACCCTGCAACCTTGGGGCGAAATTAATGAATTGCCATTCCAGATGATCCCATTTGACATAGCAATAGCCCCATTAGCCTGTTACACTTTCAATTGTAGTAAGTCAGGGCTCAAGTGGATGCAGTATAGTGCTCTCGGGATTCCGTGTTTATGTTCCAAGCAGCCTGCTTATAGAGACCTAGTCGGACCAGAGTTTCTAGTGGAGGATGACTGCTGGTTTAAGGCGCTGGATAAACTAATTTCAAATGAAAAATTTCGACGTGAAGCAGGAATAAAAGCCTTGCAATCGGTACAGGCTTATGATATAAATAAAAAAGCTGGTGCATGGTTAAGCGCCTGGCGCCATATTGTAAATGGAGGTGTGTGATGGCTATATTTTCAGGAGTAGCTGGTCTTTTTGGGAAGGGAGTCACTTTAACTGGGATACTTAGTAAGGTAGCCGGGGCGGCAGTTGGAATAGAGGTATTATATAAGATTCTTGGAGTTATGGACGAGGCTTTAGTTTTGGATGCGCGAGCGAAGGATCAAATGGCTTTAGGAGGATATCTTGATGCTGAACGGACAGCACGGATGCAGTTGATGCGGGAACTTAGTCAGATACCTGAAGCCAAACAGCGGCAGTTTGCAGGGGAGCTCGCCGGCATTGTGAAAAAGCGATCAACTGAGACTTCTACGAATGCGCTCTTTGAAGCTCGTAAATTTATGGCAGAAGCTACGACGGCTTTTAAACGGGTTACGGGAGATGATGACCTGTCTTCCTGGGAATCAAAAATGGAAGGATACCACAGTAAAGAGGCATTGCATAATTTTACCGAGAACAAATGGGATAACCCGGTACGAGATCAGGATTTAACAAAGGAAGAGCAATATAAACAAAGTCTTATCGGGGGTAAGCGAGGACTAGGTTTTATCTCTGGACGATATACGCCTGAAGATTTTGATACAGATACTTCATGGGGACGGATGGAAAAGCAAGCAGCTAAAGGGCTTAACTTAGCTATACATCCTGTATCTTCTTTAATCAAGTGGTTTGACCCATCGAAGGAGATGTTTCCTGGTTCAACGGAACTAGCAGGCACACCGCCGAAGGGTGAAATTGCCGGACCTCCATCAGAATCTGAAGCGATAAAGGCACTTTCAGACACTCCAGGATTAGGCTGGCTAAAAGAGGCCTCTACACAACAACCATCAGATGAGCTCCTGCCGAAAGAGAAGGACAAACTTAAGGAGGGTATTGACCAGGATGCCAAGCCCAGTGCCTTTGCGTCTCAAGAAGCATATGTCGAAGCGGCTTTGCGAAAGGCTGGTTTCTACACGCCTGACCCATCCTACAGGGACACGTGGTCAGAGTTTACCGGACTTGGTGGTCAGCCGCAGTATGACCCTACTGCCTCTGAGTATGGGGCTCCGATGACCGCAGACAAGGCTTTGCAACTTGGGGCATTGGGTGGTACTCACCAAGAACTTAAAGAGCGGTGGGCAGCAGAGAAAGAAGAAGGAAGAGGACTCCGTCAAGAACGAGCGCGGATAGCGGACACAGCCTCACAACGATATGCAGCTCTGACCATAGCTCAGATACAAGCAACAGCCCAGCAACAGGCAGCTAAGATGGCGTTTCTGCAAAACCAGAGAGAGCAAGAGATGGAGCAGGCGAATAAGATGGACCTGGAACGTTATAAAGGAGACCCGGGTACGATGCAGTCAAGAGAAGACGAATGGAAAAGAGTAAAGAAAAATTTAAAATAGGAGGTGGGGTATGTTCAACCTAAAAGATGCGGGGACAACAAAAACGAAGAGGGGTTTCAATCCCTATCAGAAACCCCGCCAGCCTGACACTGTTTATGTTCCTGGACACGGACTTGAACCCGGGTCGATGGGATATGTTACCTCTAATGTTCCAGATACCGTAAGCACTAAAGGCACTGATGCTGAGTATGCAGAGCGGATAAAGCCATACTTATCAAAAGTCCCAGAGGCAGCCGCACAGAAGCAGACTTTGTTTGAGAAGCGACGGGGACTTATGGACAGGCAAAACTACATGCTAGACCAGAGGAAAGAGTTAGCTGATCAAATGTCCCCGGAAAACGCGGCTACGTTACAAAGGATCGGGGAGAATCGGAACCAGGAAATTGGTTTTATGTCTGATAGGCTAGATTTCAGTCCCCGTGCTTTTCGAGCGTATGGGCAACAAGGACCATTTCCCTCTGAAGAAGTTCCGTCGCCGGTTGTAGCAGGAGGACCACTTATGTCTGGTCAGGAGGCTGCGGCTAGTGACCAAGTCAAGGCTTCTAGTTCGAACACAGGAGGACCACTTATGCCTGGTCCAGGCGACCAAAAGGCATGGGAGAGAGGACGCAAGGCAGATCAGCTTATGTCTAACCCTCGAGCAGTGGCATGGCTTAAAATGACAGCGCCTTACATGCAGGAGATGTCCCCTGAAGAATTTCGTACCCATTTACTTGAGCATCCTGAATATATGGAGTGGGCGCTTGAAGCTGTGGAGGCGCTTTAAGAAGAATAAATTATGGCATTTCAAGCTTCCAGTATATGGGGTGAGCAGGATCCACTGACACAGGATCCAATGCCTGGTGGACTGCAATCAGTTATTCCAGTTCCTCAGATACCAACTCAACAGTTTGGTTTTACCCAGCAACCTACAGATGTAGTTCCCACGGACAATCTGGACAAAGCTCCTCCATTCCCTCGTCCTCCTGAACCCATGACTGATATGAGCATGCAGCTTCTGGAAGAGGAGGAAATTGACAAGCTGGCAGGTCATCCGGGATTTATTGGGACGGTGGGAGAGATGCTGTTAACCAGGGAAGGCTTGGTTAAACGTATCCCGTTTGTCCGTCATTACCCGGAATCGACCCGCATTTTAAAAGCCTATGGTGCTTTTCGACGAATGAAAAAGGGTGAATATATATCCGGGAAGCTGGAAAATTCCGATATTAGGACCGTTGTTCAATTTATGAATGAAACTCGGGTGGAAGCACGTAGAGAGGAAAATCGGACATGGCTGGGGCAGGTTGCGGCTACTCCCATCAGATCTTTTACTTACGCTTTGGAATTTGGAATTGTTCACGGTCTTGGCTCCCGTTTAAAGGTAGGCTCTCCCTTGATAAAAAAAGTAGCTGTCGCTAAAATGGGGGCTCAGGGACTAGCTACTACGCAGTTGAGAAGGCAACTTGTTCTTGGCTTGAATAAATTTATAGGGACGGGAGGGGAGAAGTTACTTCAATCCCGGCTAAGGCGTTTAGCCGCAAGGGTGGGAGTGGATGGAGCCACTAAATTCCTGAAACACGGTAGCTGGGCTACTCAGCAACAGGCTATGAAGCAAGCTCAGAAATCCCTGGCAGGTAATGTGGCAGGTCGGCTGGCCAAATTGATGCCTACGGCTCAGGCGGACGTAGCAAATTTACTTTTAAGCCGGAGTAGATTGCTTCGGGCAACTGCCCGATCCCTGGAAACAGCGATAAAGCTACCCTTGTTCGCGGGACCCGCCTTAGTCTCTGGAGCCGTGAAACGCCAGTTACAAAATACCCCGGTCCAGTATGACGATGCTGGTAATCTTGTCTTTGGTGAGACACAGGAACGCATAGCGGATTCTGTCTGGAAAAATTCCCTGGGGCTTTATTTTGAATATTTGTTTGAATATAGTGGGCGGGACATAGCACACTTCATGAAGTGGCCGGTGGGAAAACATATTGCCCGGTTTAAGCTTGCCCAAATGACAGCTAAGATTCCCGGAGGGCAAAAGGCTCTGATTAAATTGGGTATGCTGACGAGCAACCCTAAAATAGCAAGAGGGCTTGCAGCTGCTACCCGTATTTCCCAGTATGCTGCGGAGAAAGCTATCTTTAATAGCCCGCTTGAGGAGATGTCGGAAGAGTGGCTTACCCATATTACACAAACGGCTTTCGGAATTGCGGATGACGGAACTCCCTGGTCTTCACAGATGGCCCGGGCTATGGCATGGCCGGTAACAAGCTTTAAAGAAGTCTCCGCGATGACTGCGGGATTTGCCCTGTTACCGGTAGCCGGGTTTGTCCGTGGAACTGCCATGGGAGTATTGTCCACGGAAGAAGCTCAGCGTGTTCAGACAGAGATTAGTGAGGCTTTACATGGGCCAGACGGTAGAGCGAATGTACTCATCTTCCGGGACTTGGCAGAATCAGAGAAAACAGCAGATGTTGTTTTGGCGTCAACTCGTGAGTTTGGCCGTATGGGACTTAATAGTAGTTTATTAGGGACCCTTGTATCTCGGATTACCGGCTGGGATCAAGCGCTCGCCCGACCGGGGAGTTTTCTTGACGCTCTCTCAAAAATTGACTCACTTACAGCAAAAGGAAAGCACACAATTAAATATCTACAGGACCAGATACTCAAAGCTCCAGAGGCTGAAGCTAAACAGTTTCTGAGGAACCTGTTCCGGGCCGCCTCGGATAATGTTTTCATTGAGGGTTTGAAAAAATTGACTCCCTCGGAGCAGGCAGCTTACCAGGATATCACTAGCATTGGCCAAGTGCATAATGAGATCATAGAGTTCTTTGTCCGAAATGTCCCTGACGTTATCCTGGAGCCCATGAGAGGTTTTGCCCAGATGAAGGCCCCCATTGTTGGAAGTTTTCGTGAACTTGATAAATTCGGACAGCGGATAGCGGGAACCCAGACAGCAATGTTGGATATGACCCGGCTTATTGCGGCTATGGACACCGCCCAGCGGTTCCTGAATGATGCCGAATTGTCCCCAGCTCAGCATCAGCATATTACCCAGTTGTTGGCAAACTGGAAAGCTCTGGCAAGTAAGGTTGGGACAGAAGAGTTTTTCAAGACAGTCAATCCTAATGTTGCAGTTGCTTTTAATGACAAAAAATTAACCCAGCACGAGTTAGCGGGGACCGGCCCCTTTGTCAACAAGAAACAACTTACCCAGTCGGACTTAATTATCCCCGAGGAAGGGGGAGCTACCTCAACTGATCCGGTAGTGCGGCAATGGCTTAAGAAAAGTAGAATAGGAAATATTGTCGTTCGAGCTTTAGACGAACTCCTGAAAAAAGGAGATATTGAAGTTTATCTGATTCCCCATCTCTGGTTCAGCGCAAGCAATAAGCGAGAAATGGGGGAGAAAGGATATACCTTTTTACAGGGACAACTGAATGCAGTGAGAATACCCCAGCAGGCTGGCCGGGCTGAGCGTATATATGTCACCCCCGCAATGGAGGGAGGATTTGACCTGGCTCATGAACTAGGGCATCGGCAGCAAGATTCCCTGTCTCTTATCTTTGGGAAAGCCATAGACAGTTTAATGGCAGCACATGGACTGTATAAAAAGCCAAAGTCTACTATGACAGATCAGGAAGTGAAGCTTTTTAATCTGGTAAATAACTACTTTTTACAGCTTAAATCCAAGCCAGAGGGGATGGGATTACAGGAGTACATAAAAGCTCTAGCTGCCGGGAATGAGTTGCCCACTGGTAGCTTGGATGAAGACATGTCCAATGCTTTAGCCCTTTACATGGGTTATGGGGAAAACTTGTCCCGCCGAGAAACTCTTGACAATCCCCGGTTACTGTTAAACATGATGAAGGAGACGGACGCCATCAATGTTTTACGCTTTGGACTAGAGCAGGTTATTCAGGGTGATCCAGTATTAAGCATCCTTCATTTAAAGGCCGTGGCTCCGGATACCTTTTCCAGCTTGGAAGAGCGTTTTCAACCTAAGCCTTCTGAACTTGAGCCTAAATCTGAGGTTAAGTCTAGCGTTATTACACCTGAGATAAACGAGATGGTCATAGAAAAAGGTGTTTTTAATGAGAATGATTCTGAGATAGGTAAAGACCGCGATCCCTCCATGGACTTGAGTATGAGTAAGGCTGTAATGTCTACGGCCAGCCTGTTCTCTGCCAACTGGGAACGCTTACTTAACGCCAATCGGATGCCTGATGGAGAACTTAACCAGCAAATGATAGCCGGTACTGTCAAGGCAATGGGATATCTGCGGTTAATGACCAAGGACATGGCAAAATCTTATAACTATCTGGTTAAACATAATCTTGAAGCCCTTGAATTCCTTGGTCAACCGGCAGATGTGTGGGAACCCGTTTTTCGGGATATTCAAAAAGAAATGATAAAACAGGAAGAGTTGGCCAAGATTACAGGGCCAGCGGTGTCGCTAAAGCAGTTAGACAAGATTGAGAAGGAAGTTGACAGGATATACGCTGACCAAGTTCGAGAGTATGGAACTGGGCAATTCGAGGGTACCCAGCTACAACAGGGATTACATAAGACCAGGATAACCAGGGTCGAGAACACCCTAGATTCCACGTATCCAGGAGAGTACACCCGGCACGAAGGGAGAAGTACTCTGGCTTACCTGATAGGACAGAACCCGGCATTACAGAGCATGTTTAAACATGTTGTGTTTAATAAAGACACTTATATGAGGGTATTGCAGGACCCGTCGGAACTGTTCGAAAAGTATCCGGATTCTGTGGCGCAGTCGTTCTGGGCTGAGCATCTGGGGCCAACTCTCCGCACTTTGACATATAAAGAATTTACCAGGATCGAAGATGGGATACCGTCAATTGCCAGTGTTTTTTTCAGTGAGGGGTTGCCTCATCGGGACTTGCTTGTCTTGGGGAAAGAGGGGCCGGTATCGTTTAGATCTGTCAATCATAATCTTTCAAAGGTTGCCCGGAAGATAGGGATTTGGGTTACTCAAATGAAAATTCAAGCTATCTTTGATATCGCACAGGACCAGGGTTTAGAGGCTCGGGATGCCGCTTCCGCTAAACTATGGGGCGAGCAACGAGCCCACCTGATAAATCTAGGCAGTCCGCGAGATTCTCATTTCTATAATATGTTTGAAGGTAAGCTTGAGGGATACCGACTTGAACAGGCAATACGAACATACTTTTCCAAGACCAAGGTAGCTACTTCGGCAGATCTTCGGGCGGCTCTTCGGATGTTGGAAGTGTTTCTGATGACTGAGACAGCCAGAGCCGAGTTGAAAGCTGGCACCCTTACCCAGACTCCACTGGAAACATTAGATTGGGACTGGGCGACAGTAGAAAATCGACTATCTGATTATCATGTACGTCAACAACTCACTCCGGCTATTCAGAATTTCATGTTCGCTATTAATCAGGTATCAAGAGTTGATTGGGTAAATGCTATGGAGGCAGCTTCTGTGATGCACAGCGCCTTTGTAGGAGATTCAAAGAATTTCGGGATACTTCCCGCGATATCAGCTTTAACCCTTTCTCCAGGAGAGACGCCAGTTCTGACGAGAGATTCCCGTGGACAAGAAGCCCGGATAACTCGGGAACTGTCAGATATTCTCGGCCCCGGGGAGGACGTCCACTATGTCACTGAGGTACAGGAAGCAAAGAATAGGCGGCGAGAAATCAAAAAGATGACCCCTGTTGAAATTCGCGAGGTTATTCGTCGGACCTTAACCATGGACCGGGGTTCTGAGTATATCTGGATACCTATTGGCCCTCGTGGTAGTCATAACAGCGTGATTCCCTTTATTAAAAGACGACGATACAATTCCGGAGAGGAGACAGTTGCCCGGTACACAGAGATATATAACGAGATTGCGGCACGAACAGCTGTCCGGGATAAAGAAAACAATATTAATTTTATTACACCCATTGAAACTTTCAAAGCCGAGTACGCAGAAGCTACCGGTAGTAGATTGGAACGGGCGCATCTTGTCATGTATTCCGCGGAACTCTTTTACAAGATACAGGGTAATCTGAATAGCTATTCTGACTTCCTGGATATGAATAAGCGATCCACTCAGACGGAAGGAAGTAACCGAATTCGCTGTATCCCTACGGAAGGCCGGGAAGTGTGGCGTCAGTTTGCCATAAAAGATCTGGAACTGGCTGTTTTCAAGGACAAGAGAACTCTCGGACCCGTATTAGAAAACGGAGATCATGTTATCAGTGACGGAGGGAGCCTGCTTACTGATTACGGTGCCCGTCTTCTGGGGTTAAATAAAAATGTAGCCACCTCTAAGCATATGATTACTGGACAGACTGAAACAGGGAACCGGTTCCTGGTTAAATATAACTCGGTTCACTGGAAAGCAAACCAGCAAAAAATGGATCCTGCTATATTTTCCCTGATGACACAGGTAGAAGCTTTCAACCGGGCACACCCAGAGGAGGCGATGGCTGAGGTAACCTTTAACTCGGCTCTGAAAGTGCGTCCGGCGGAATGGATGCCTTTATCTACTCCGTTGACCTGGGGCGATGATGGGCAGATAGTCTTTGATTCACAGGCATTTAAATCAAAAACTCGTGCTGTGGATGTCTATAAGATAGAGGATGTAGGTATCGTAGGCCGGCTGATAGATGATATCGAAGCCCGTCAAATGAGGATGCCTCATCAGGCACTTAGCGTACTCCCCCTAAAGCATACTGATTTAATGTTGCGGAAGGTCATGTTCCCTATGGCACGGTTGGAAATGGAAAAGTTAAAGAGCTTGGATGTCCCAATAGAAGATTTTATAAAGAACATTGAGGATTATATTCGGCCGGAGAGTTCCCGTGATCAAAATATGCTGGCTGCTTTAAAAGCTGGAGTCAAGGTTTGGAACTTTGAGTGTTACCGGGACAGCCTGACGTATATGCTACTGGCTAAGATACGAAGCATGGCAACTCCCATGATGTTTGGAGTGCACAGTCAGGATTATGGTATTCCGCAGGAATTCGTGCCGCAAGATGCCCGAATAACGGAAGATGGATATCTTATACCCGCTCAAATACGGATAAATGTTAAGGGGGGTAGACAGCCTACCTTACATACTTTCGTAGGGCACACTGACAATCATGAAGAAGCCCTGAACCGATATCTCTGGGACCACAGGAATCAATTTCTTGATCTGTTCCAATCCACCATTGAAAAAGGAGAAGGGCGTATCAAGCGGGAACTTTTGCCCTTTGTCCGGGATCAAATCAAAATCTCAAAAGGAAAAGCTAGCGGGATTCCTGGGAGTTTTGAATATTCCTTTATCCTTCCTGGTCAGATAACCTGGGCTTTTCGTAACCCTGTGGGAGAGAGCACAGTGGCGGTTGTTCAGTTGTCAGGTGATGTGGGACCTGGGGACGCAGTCAATTTAGACATCACAAATGAGAATCTTGTCTATGTCGGCGGACGAGATATGGACGGAGACACTCAGGCAGTCTTACTAAGTCCGAACGTGGGGGTAGAAATTGCAGATGAGGAAGGACGCATAGTCTTTAACCCGAAATCTCCTGCAGAAGCAGCAATGATGTCAGCTTTTATATTGGCACATGATGGAGTGTATCCCGGGGATAGTCCCAGCTGGTACAATCCTGAGATTGACTTGGATCCACTTCAACATCGACTGTCCACTGATTATTTTGAACGGATTGCAAAGTCTAAGTTGGATTCGATGTTTGCCCAATATAATCGGGATGGTTGGAATAGTGCGTCAGCGGTGTTAAATTCATTCGGGGCATCTGGATTCAGGGGAGACCTTGCCATAGCCGCCAGGAACCGACAGGGAATCATGCTGTTGTTACCCGGCGAAGGATACGGGGGGTTCAATCCAAATCGGGAAGTTATCTTCACTATCCCCGGGATACCTTTCCAGTTTATCTATGGCCCTAATTGTATTGGCCCACGGAAAGCCGCGCTTCTCCGGCGTTACGCGGATGATGTCTACGGTTTGGTAGCGGACGCAAATAGTAACTGGGTAGCGCCCGCACTCCATTTAAACAAAGAGGGCATTGGTCTTGTTATGAGTGTCCTCTTGGCTAACTCAAGACTAGAGTATCTGGAGAAGCGGACAGAAGACACTACTATAGAAAAACAGTTGCAGTCTATTGAGGGCACCTTGGAACTATTACAAACTACTCTCTTTGATCCAGCTACTTTGGAAAAAATAGAGAAGATACGAGCCCGGAAGATTAAAATTCCTCTTAAGTATATTGATCCAGCTTCAATGGTAGACTTGGTTTATTTAACTGATGAAATGACTCGTGTTTCCAATAGTCATGACAGCTATCACAACTTCTCGGAGGCCCGAGTTAAACAGATTCAAGATATACGGGAAATAGGTGCGAGTAAAAATGCTATTTTTGATATACGAAAAATCTTTGAACGCACAGAGATGGGTCGGCATTCTTTGAGAGCTTATCAGCTATTCCAGAAATTGAAGATAGCTGATAAGTATTTCACGCTTTTTGTTAACGATAAAGCAACAATACGCCTAACTAACCGGCTCTTAAAACAAACTGGAATGACAATAGAAACTTATAAAGAGAATATCTTAAGCATTTTTGGAGGGGACAATCCCTGGACTCAGCTGGTTTCCCTGATACCGGCAAAAGAAAGAGGCCATCTTGGTCAACTTGAAACATCGGACATAGCTAAAAATGAAATAATTGCCTCTGCCACAATAGAAGCTTTCCTTGATTTTTCAGAAGAGGTCCAACATGCTATACTGATTCATCATGTAGCCCGGCACGGGACTCAGATATTCAAGGCGCATGGACACTATCTTGGCTTTGTCCCTCTCAAAGCGCAAACCTGGCTAGCAGATCAACTGGAAGCTCTCACCGCGAAGGTTGCGGCTCCCGCTGCCTCTGTCATAACTGCTTCCGGGGTCAAAGAAACACTGGAAGAAGTGGCACGGATTAACCGGGCACCTGCGCCTAAAGTTAATGAGGCAGAGCTACCGGGGAATCAATTCTCAGCGAACGCAGTAGAAATAATCAATCATACTGTGACTAAGTTCTCGGGGTCAGTAGACGCTTTGCACAAGGAGGTCATGGAAAAATTCGCATTTGAAGACCAGATGCGGTTGCGAACCAGTCAGATCTTGCAACGAGTCGAAGCTATGGTAAAAGACAGTGGGGTCCCCATGCTCTCTGCTGCACTGAATACCTTCCTCAATTATTATAATCCAGAGCTTCGAGCTACAATTGAGCCGGGGCTGAATGCCAAAATTCGAACATCAGAAAATACTTTATCCGAATGGGCAGTTGACGTGAGTAAGCCAAAAGATGAACAGGTAACTACCAGATTTTTTGATGAGGATGCCCCTACTGTCAGAGAGATCAAGGCTCAGTACGACGAAGCCAGAAAAACTAAACCTCATTTAGCATCCTGGTTCAGGGTAGCAAAAGAAGCTAGCAGGTTCTACGAGGTTATTAAAGCCACGGTTAATGAGCACGGAGAACATTTCACAGAGGACAATGAGCCATATCTCGCGGATGTCCGGATCCGTGAAAAAGGGGGATATGTTCCCCTGAAATTAATCTCCCCCTATGCAGAGAAACAATGGGATGAAGTGTCCGAGCAACTTCGAAACATTTTTCGAGAGATCTATGTAACTAAAAGTCTGAACCCGAACGAAGCTCACGCGTTCGATGTTCATTCAGCATCCTTGGATGAATTGGCAGAAGCTGGACAATTACCCGCGTCCCGGGTTTCTCTGAAAATATCCGGAGATCAGGCATTCCGGGAACTATCAGAAACCGAGACGGATAAAAAAATAGAAGAGCTTATTGAATCTATAAAAGAACATTATCGAAAAGTCACCCTCCGTATAAAAGAAGACACCCAGAGCCGGAAATACCGATCAAAGAGTCTGGATGAGCATTTCAAAGATCATGGTGAAGTGTTTCGAGACCCCAATTTCTTTTCGGCGGCGGACAGTTATGCCTTGGATGTGTCTCAGGCGGTGGCTCGTCGCCGGATTATGACTTACATGGCCCAGATGATCGGATTAGACGGAACGCCCGCGGTCTTTTTTCTGGGGCACGACCCTAAGCAGACGCAGGGAGTACTCACTAATAAGGGAGCACGGACCATGTTTGAAAATTGGCGAGCCCGCATGCGGAACGATGGCCTTGATGTTCCTGTCTATGATTCCCGCGGAACTGTCTGGGATAATCTGGAAAAATTAGAAGCTGTTGCACAAAGACCGTTTCAAGGTAACGAGACTTGGTTTGATGTGGTCGGGTATCGACGGGTAGATTTCAAAAGAGGGGTAACTTTCAAGCATGCGTGGGTAATGGATGGTGCTCCTCGTAAACTACTGGCCCACATAACCAGTCGGGGTCTTGACGATTTACCCGATACCGGGATTCGAGGGGCAGTGAAGCACGGAGCAAAGGCTCTGATCTACTTTAACCAATTTACCAAACAGCTCGCTGTTGCAGTTTCTGGTTTCTTTGCCATGACATTAACTGAATCTTTTTCAGCTGGTTATGGATTACACTGGAAAAATCCGTTAATAAACCCAATTGAAGCGATCGCCCGAGGCAGGGACCTTTGGACCCTTCAAAAAGATATGCGGGAAAACCCGAAGATGCAGGAAGCTATGCTAGCTTGGCAAGAAGACTATTATCAAGCCCGATTTCCACAGAAGATTGCGGGATTGGAAGGAAGACGGGCTGAAGCTGAACATGAGGAGGGGCCCTTGGATCAGCAATTAGCGAGGCTTGCTAAAGCGGCGGAAGTAAATCCGATTATCAACAGAACTATCGGAACTGGCGCCCGATTCCTGCAAAAAGCAAAAAAGTTTAATGATCACGTACTCTGGGAAACACTTCAGCCGGGTTTCTCTTTCATGACATTACAGCGTGTTTGGGATGAAATACAAATGGATTCACGATACACGAAATTATTAAGCACAGAAGCCGGGATTCATGCGGCGAGACGAGAATTAGCTTTAGTGGTTAATCAAGCTTTTGGCGGGATTCATTGGCGAGATCAGATATGGGCTACTCCGATAATGCGAGATGTAATTCGGTGTGTTTTATT
>Ga0307928_10002558_pt1 | contig 13967 bp, 18 predicted proteins | sample AceLakmetagen232_FD_201815 | JGI IMG/M metagenome (GOLD analysis project Ga0307928, IMG submission 201815) | Saline water microbial communities from Ace Lake, Antarctica - #232 | ecosystem: Environmental > Aquatic > Non-marine Saline and Alkaline > Saline | place: Antarctica: Ace Lake... | reverse complement strand
ATATTAAAGGGGCTCCCAAGGGGCCGGGTAGCGTAGAGTATGGCCATCAGAAGATTAGGCAATATAAGCAATTCTGGACCAAGGACTCTACTAAGTGTATCAAGGAGCAGCGTAACTACCGCTATATAGCCGATAAGAACGGCAAGCTGACAGATAAGACCACTCACAACTGGTCGCATGGTATGGACTCCCGGCGGTATGGTGTTGTGGGTATGTTCGAGCCAGTAGAAAAGGAAGAAACCGAAGTCTACGACGCCGTCCAGAACGAGCGGGTCAATATGGACTTAGAATAAAAGGAGTATTTGGAGATGAAAATAGAGGCAAGGGTAAGGGAAATCGCCAGAGAAGAAATTACAAAGACACAGAAGGCTAATGTTGGACAGATAGCCAAGACCTTAATGGAATTACAAGACAGGACAGGAAAGCGCCTTAAGTTAGGCGGTGTGTAAACTGTATTCCTTTTTAGTTGGGGAGCCAGCTCTGGGGTGGGGGAAGAAACGCTGGAAAGAACGCTCCTTTTTAGTATCTAGGCGCGCCACCAGCTTTCTACCCCCTACCCACTCAGTTTAGTTATAATCAAGCATATAAAAGGAGGCAAGATTATGAAAGTGCGTTTATACAGCAACCCGGAAGGTGCTGGTTGGATGGGGTGGCTAGAGAGCTGTAAGGATCAAATAGTCGGCTTCATTCGCCTTGACGGTTCTATCGCCTGGGAGTGGCAAAATCTACTAAGGTATATAAAAGGAGCGAATTGTGGCAGATAAAAAGCGGGGGTTAGTAGCTATTTCTTCTGAGTTGTTACTTGAGTTTCTTCACCTTGAAGGACAAATACTAGATATACGGATAGACCATTTTAGTAATGGGCGGGTAGAGATGGTTGTAGAAAATTCAAGTATGCCTGATTGCCCTGAAGGTGGATATCCGGTTCCTGTTGAATTAAGGGATTACCAAACTTAGTAAAGGAGCAGCTATGTTTAAGGTATTTATGCCTATAATGGCAGCTATGCGCCGAGCCATGAAGTTCCGTGAACTCCTCCAGCCTGCATCAGAACGGACACCGCAGATCCGCCACTATAAGCACAAAGGGCAGGCCAAGGCAAGAACCCCTAACGATGGCCGGTGGCACATGAAGCACCACAGGGGGCGGTCGTAATGAGCCCTATCCGTTGCGCCCATACAGTTAAAGGCTATTATGCAAATTACCCCTTTACTTCTATGGAACCTACTCGAGAAGAGATAAGGAGCAACCGCTTATATAGATGCCCTGATTGCGGCAAGTGGTTTTCATTAGTAAACAAAGTAAAGGTAGTTAAAGGAGCACATCTTGAATAGTAAAGAAATTAAGAAATTACGCAAGTACAGCCGGGTTGCCTGGAAGGAATACGTCAAGGAAATCAAGAAGTATCCCTTCAAGAACAGGCTGCTTTATTGCTGGTACATTCTATTTGGCAAAGGGTGATAATATGTCTTTATACCTGAATGACGGGTCAGTTTACAAGCCACCGGTTGACCCTGAGACGGCTTTTCTACAAGAACGGATGCCCATAAACGAGTTAGATGTAATCGTGCGTGAGGCTACCCGGAGCGTAGAGGATCAACTGAAGCTCGAGGATACTGGCTGGTATAACCTCAGTGGGTCTACCGGAGAAGTTGTTACTGATAGCCAGAGGATAACGAATGTTAAGCTGGCGCGTCTATACTACACCAAAGACCCTATGGCTAGGCAAGCGATACGCTTATGGACTGATTATACTTTCGGCACCGGTATGACCTGGAGTGTCAAGGGAGAAAACAAAGTTACTCAAGAGGCACTTGATAAGGTCTGGAGTTCAAAGGCTAACCAAACTGTTTTTTCCGCCAGAGGGCAGAGGAAGTCATGCGACAAGCTGCTGGTAGACGGTGAGGTGTTCTTTGCTATCTTCCTCGGTGCCAATGGTGAGGCCAGGGTAAGGCATATCGACCCCTTGGAGATAACTGAGATAATCTCCGATGCTGATGACAAAGAGGATATTAAATTCCTCCGGCGGCAGTGGGCAGATGTATCAGGCAAGATGCACGATGATATCTACCGGAGCACCACTAACATAAAAGGTGAACCGGGCTTATCTTCGACCGGTGTGGTTGAGGAATCTACCCAAGAAGCCCTTGTCTACTATCTTAATTATAATACTATCAGCCGGCGTGGTAATTCTGTATTACTCCCGGCCCTTGATTGGATAAAGCAATACAGACGCTTCCTATCATCCCGCATAGCCGTTATGCTGGCCCTGGCTAGATTTGCCTGGAGCAATAAGACCAAAGGCGGGCAAGCTGCGGTTGATGCTATTAAGACTAAGTTCGATGGCCAAGAGATAAATGCCGGTAGTACGCTGGTAGAGAATCTTGGATCAGAGACTAAGCCAATCAAAACCGACACCGGGGCGCAGCAAGCCTATCAGGACGGTCGACAGATTAAGCTTCAGATAGCCGCGGCTACGGGATGGCCGGAGCAATACTTCGGGGATATATCAATCGGTAACCTAGCCACGGCAAAGACCGTCGAACTGCCCACAATGAAGATGATTCAAAGCTTCCAGAGGGTGTGGGGGGACAGTTACCAGGACATCTTCGATGTCATACTGGAGCATAATAATGTAGCACCTGATAACTGGTATGTAGATATCGACTTCCCGATGATTGCGCCGAGGGATGCCGAGTTGTTTGGTAAGACCTTGACCGATGTAACCACCGTCTTCCCTGACCTCAAACAGTCCGATGATGTAAAGCAGATTTCCTTGATGGTACTAGGGGTTAATGATCCAGCGGAAGTCATGGAGCAGTTAGCAAAGATGCCTAAGCCTGAGCAAGCTAATACCGAGGCGAAATTGATTAAGGCGCTCAAGCAATACAGTGAAGCTATAACGATAAGGGAGTAAGGGATGCCAGTATTAGTCGCTGAAATTCAGAAGTGTCGGTACTGTGGGCATGAGTTCAGCCCGGAGGAAACAAAGGAATGCTGGTGCTGTCATAGCTTAATTTGCCCTCAATGCAAAGAGTGTAATTGCGCCCGTATTAAAGCCGCCTTCCCCGATGGGATTATTGGGCTGGGGCTGCCCCCAGCATAAATAAAAGGAGCATAAAGGAGAGGATGATGCTAACAAAGGAGATTATTAAAAAACTGGATGAGGCGGATATTGGTCTACGGGGTCACATAAAATCAGACCATTTTGCTCTTCGGTGTGCCGATGAGCAAAAGTTTACTCAGGCAAGGACTCTTATTCAAGCGGCCATTTCTAAGTTAATTCCTATCAGCTATTAAGGAGCATAAAGGAGCAAAAAATGAGTAAGCAAGAAGAGATACGGGAAAAAGTAAGAACTACGCTTGTATATGCGTATCTTGAGCGTATCACCCCAGAAGACATGGGTGCGGTTCCCGAAGATTTTGAATGGGCCGATGAGGTTATAAAAGACCTCTCCGCTCTAGGTGTTGTGCTACTAGCCCCTGATGTAGACGTAGACAAGTGTAGTTTTGTTGAACCCCTGATATTGCCAGAGCCAGAAGCCCCGGAGCCGCCAGTAACAGCCTTTGTTGATTCTTGCCCTGTCTGTGGCGGGCTCGGTTTCATTGAGTTTAATCACGGTATTTTACAGCAGCAATGTGAGGCGTGTTTGGGAACTGGCTTATCGGAGAGCAAGGTAAGACTCGAAGGCAATGGGGATACTATTACTATCACAGGCGAGGTGGCAAATGACAGTAATGCAGGAGCTAACGGAGATAATCAGCCTGCTGGAGGCGAAGATACCGGCAAACCCAAACGCACCCGCAAATCAAAGTCTGCAGCAAAGCTTACAAAGAAGCCTGAGTAGATATTTCCGGGCGCTTGCTACGGCCTTCCCTTACGGCCAAATAGACAAGCTCTACAATAAGCACGTGAAGGAAAGCGCGGAATCTGAGGCGGACGATATGATTGACGCGCTCCTGAGATTCTTTAGCAAAGATTTAACTGTTATTATATCGGATAATATTGTCAAGATATACCTGCAGGGCTCGGCTGAAATGATAACCTGGGGAAAGACTAAGGGCGGCATCCCGATACAGTATGAGGGCCCCCCAATAGATGAAGCTATTGCTTATGCTAAGAACCATATAACCAAGGCCAAGCTGGTTGATGGTATTAATGAGGAAACCAGAAGGCAAATCTCCAAGATAGTTTCAGATGGCATTAAAAACAAGCGCGGCATCCCTGGTATTAAAAGTGATATCCGGCACAAGTTTGACTGGATGTCAAGGGGAGCGCCTTCTGATATTAAGGGGCTTTCACTAGCATCACGAGCTGAGATGATAGCCCGCACTGAAACGAACACTGCCCTAAGTCAAGCCAGTCTTGACAGGATGCACGATATGGGTGTAAGCGGTAAAGAGTGGATTACAATCGGTGATGATAGGGTTAGTGCTGATTGCATGATGAACGAAAGCGATGGTCCGATACCGGTCGACCAGTCATTCAGTAGCGGGGTTATGTCTCCACCGCAACATCCTAACTGTCGATGTTCATTAGCCCCAGTGATATTAAAGAAATAGTTATAACCCTGGAGGGCAATATGGCAAAAACCAAAGAAGCAATACACCCGCACGGTAATCATGTTTGTGTTTGCTCAACTTGCAATACTGAGGTTACTGTTGGCACGAGTGTTAAATGTAATACTCAGGTTTGCTCTAAATGCGGTGGGCCTATGTTGGCTAAGATGGCCGGAGAGAAACGCACCAAAGAGGCCACCGGTGAGTTAAGTGCCGATGACAAAAGGGACTTACTGCAAACCGCCCTGGTAAGTCACTACCAAGTAGCCCCTAATTATGAGCCTGATCCTACCGGCCTATATATTTCAGAGGTCTTTGACGACTACTTGATATATCGGATAGGAGAGCAATTATACAAGAGCGCTTATACCATAGCTGAAGATGGCGTCCCCTCCTTTACTGGGGAGCCAGAGAAGGTTTCGAGGAAGACCGTTTATACCCCTATAGAAGCCCTGCAAGCGAAGTTCTCAGAATTTATCCAGGAAGCTGGCAAGCGTAACGCCTCACTTGATTCTGCTCGAGTCAAGAAGATAGTCGAGCTCTGTCAAGAATTATTATCCTCAGAAGCCGTAGAAGAAGAAAAAGCAAACGAGGCCATAACGCAGGTTGACAAAGGGCTGCTATGGCTGAAGGAGAGGCCGCTTGTGAAGACAGAAGAAGGTGTTAAATATCCTAGTACGGCTTATGCCTATGCCCCTAATGACAACCCCGATACTTGGCAACTGAGGATATGTGAGACTGACGGCAAGGCCTGTTTACCAACTAAGGCGCTTTTAGCACGAGCCTCGGCATCGCTCAGTCCCGGCGGATTCAAGGGGGAGAAGGTACAGATACCCGGTGCTGACCTACCTGCCGTCAAGCGCCGAATCCGAGCCGCATATCGTGGTCTGGGTGTAACCGACGAAGATATACCAAAGTGGGTAAGCGACCCGGAGAGCCGGGAGATGATAGCCAGTTATGTCCCGCTTACTGAGGCTAAGTTCGATAAAGGCCGGGCTACAGTTATCGTCATCAAGCCTGGATTTAACGCAGATGAGTCACGATACTACCCCGCCGAGATGCTAAAGCGGGATTATAAGGTCTTCGAAGGCATGAAGATGTATGCCGACCACCCTACTGATGCAGAAGACAAATCATTACCAGAAAGGTCGATTAAAAGTACAGGGTGGGTAGCTGTACTGAAAGACGTTACGTGTGACGAGGCTGGAATAGTTACCGGGGTTGCTGAAATTGTCGAACCTTGGTTAATGACGAAGCTGGCTACTCTGCGAGATAAAGAATTGCTGTCAGAAATGGGCATCTCTATCAACGCAGTGGGCAAGGCTACTGAATCAACCATAGATGATAAGAAGACCCTAGTAATTGAAACGCTAATAGCTTGCCGGTCGGTCGACTTTGTCACCGAACCTGGCGCCGGCGGAATCGTTACATTCTACGAGTCAGACAAAGGCCACGATATTGACCTGGTGGAATTATCGACCCTAAAGGAACTGCGCCCTGATTTAGTAAAGATGATCGAAGCTGATGTCAGGGTAGAAACAACCAAGGAGGTAAAACGTATCATGGGACTTGAAGAAGATATCAAGACCAAGGACACTGAAATCGAGGCGCTAACCACTGAGCGCGATTCTCTCAAAGAGGCCAACGAAAAGGTAGTTAAGGAAGCCGCGAAAGCCGAAGCACAAGCCGCCATTAAGGAGGCTGTAGACAAGGCCGAGCTGCCCGAGGCTGCAAAAGAACGCCTTATTGAGCGGTACAAGGATGCCGAGACTGCCGATGGAATAGTGGAAGCAATACAGTCAGAAGTTGACTACATTGCCAAGCTGTCAGAGGCGGGCAAGGTAAAAGGCTTAGGCTCATCCAAGGAAATCCCCGACGCTGAGAAGGCCAAAGAAGCCCTCAAGGAGGCTTGCAAAGCGCTAAACCCGGATTACACTGACGCACAAGTTGAAACCTTCGTCACCGGGCGCTAGTAACAAAGACGGGCATTTCCACTCTAGGAGTCGGCCCCTGTCCTGACTCATACTAATCTTGAAACTAAAACAGGAGGCAATAAAATGCCAGGAATTACAGTAGGAGTTTATACCGGCGAACTGGATGCCGGTACTGAAGTTTCGTCTACTTATGAAGGTAGACATTTAACGGTTCGCGAAGACGAGCTTATTCACCCTTACCATGCTGATGGTTTTGTTAATAAGGGAGACCCAGTCGTTTTATGTGACGCCGGAGTTCCCGGTACTTATGGAAGGGCGGTCGGTGTAGCTTTCGTTAGCGGCGCGGCTGTTTCGGACCATATCGCCATTGACACCGAAGGGATATGGAATCTAACCGTCTATGGTGAGGACGACAACGGAAATCGGGCTATTGAAATCGGCGATGCACTCTATATCAGGGCAGGGAACTTGCCCGGTGCTGCCGATGCTGATGGAACCGGTGATGGCGAACTTAGTAAAATATCAGAACAGACAACTCAGGTTCTTTTTGGTTATGCCTTGGGTAGTCTCGTAGCTGGTGGAACTGGGGTTATTGCCGTTAAAGTCCATTGGGGAGTTGCCGACATAATCACAGCTCACGACCTAGAAGCCATTGAAGCTAACGAACGTGGTAGTCGACAGAGGGGTATTCTTGCAACCCCGGCCATGTCCGATGGTTACGGTGTTTGGGAAAGCCAGATTGAAGTAACAGGTTTAGCAACCGGCATCATTGCCGAACGTTCTGACTGGATTAACCTTGGTGCTTCTTCCACTATTCCCTCCTATATGTTTGTTCACACTGACGGTATATGGGATGGTGGGGCTACGCTGACCACTGCATACATTTCTTGGGCCAAATATCAGTGTATGCTGGCAAGCGATCCTGGCTGGTGCAGCCTTTGGGAGCTTAATTTCGACGGTGCAAACTCCGAGATTGACGCTATATTCAATGTCAATAACGCTGCGTTAGCACTCGGCTATGCGGCTGGTGGGGTGAGTACGGTAATCGGGAGTGTCCCGTTCTTTAGTACGGCTGGTGGGGCGCTGAAAGGATACGTAGCAATCTACGATGTCGAGTTCAGCTAAAGGTAAATAAAAAAGGAGCTTTAATATCATGCTACTAACTAACGGTGAAATCTTTAACGCACAAGAGCCACTAAAGAGGCTACTTGCTGAAAAGCTACCAGTCAAGGACGCATTTAAGTTAGCAAAACTAGCCAAGAAGTTAGATGATCAGCTATTAGCTATCAATCAAACACGGCAAGGTTTGTTTAAGACTTACGGCGACTTGGACGCTAATCGGCAAAATTACCGGGTTAAACCATACATTGACGATGGCAATGGAAACGCTATTGAGAATCCAAAGGTTGCAAAGTTCCGAGAGGAAACGGAGGAACTAATGGCGATTGAAATGGAGATTGTCTTCGATGCGGTGGAATTGCCCGACACGTTGGAGATTGAACCACGAGACTTGATGATGCTTGAAAAGTTCGTCAAGTGAAAACTAATAAACTAGGAGGATACTCTAATGGAACTAATGAAATTAATGGAGGACTGGAGCGGCTATAAAGCTATCGGCGAAGGGCTTAGGGGTCCGGAACACGAGCTGAAAGTAGCGGAAGCTGGCAAGTTGCTCGCCAACGCTAAAGGTCTGCCACCCCATGTCCACGAATACCTAATCCGGGAAGCGCTGACAACCTCAGACTTCCCTTACTTGTTCGGGGATGTGCTGGACAGACAGGTTTTAGCATCCTACAAGGCAGTTGATCCGGTATGGAAGGTCTTTGTTAAAAAGTCTACCAATAAGGACTTCAAGGCTGCTTATCGCTTCGCTATTACCGGTGGCGACCAGCATCTTGACCGAGTAGCAGAAAAGGGCGAGTATCCTGCTTCCGACAGAGAAGAGGCCAAGTATGAACTGTCCGTCCTGAAATATGGTCGTCAGTTCGACATCTCTTGGGAGACAATGATTAACGATGACCTCGGGGCGCTCAAGGATACCCCGGAGCGATTCGCTCGCGCGGCCGTAAGGACGGAGCACCGGATAGTAACCACCCTCTATGCCCGGAACGCCGTCACCTACACCGGGGCTCATGGGAACATGGCCGCTGGTGCCTTGACTATCGCCAACCTGGAAACCGGGCTCGAGGCGATGGCGGCTTTTGTCGATGGTGCCGGTGAACCGATCATGAATAGAGCCAAGTATCTTGTTGTACCTCCGGCTCTTGAAATGACTGCCCTGGCCATCCTGAACTCGACTACCATGATGAGGGCAGACGCTGGCGCGCCGGCTCCGTATCCCACGACTAACGTAGTCGCAAAGGCCGGATTGACACTGGTGGTTGATCCTTACCTGCCCGTGATTGATACCACAGATGGAGCAACTGGCTGGTATCTCTTTGCAGATCCAAACGACATCGCGGCCCTGGAGGTTGCTTGGCTGAGAGGCCATGAGAGGCCGGAGATTTGTATGAAGGCCAGTGATAAGGTAACTGTTGGTGGTGGGGCTATTAACCCCATGAGCGGTGACTTTGCTACTGATAATGTCTTCTACCGTGTCCGGTTAGTCTTCGGTGGTGTTACTGAAGACTGGCGAGCCACCTATATGGGCGGTTCGACTCTATAAACTAATCGACTCCTGGCCGACTGGCCAGTAGAGCGGTACGCTGGTCCGGGTGAGAAGGTTTGTGCTCCTTTCCTTCTTGCCCTGGCCAGAGTGTAAGTGAGGTAAATATGGCAAATCCAATAGCAACTTGGCCTTGGGCATCTTAAAGGAGGCAATCAGTGGCGACAAATATTGAAAAGGTACAGCTCTTAATTGGCGATACCGGCGCGACGCAATTCACCGTTGCTCAGATTCAAATATTCCTGGATATGGCGACTGAGTCAGTATTGCTGGCCGCTTCTTTCGCCTTGGAATCTTGGGCGGCTTCACTTACAGACGGGCTGGCCTCTGAGAAGATAGGCGACTATGCCTATACCAAAAAGAGTGTCGAGAACAAGATATCCCTTGCCAAGAAGTACCGGGAAGAGGATTCTGCAACGCCAGTGCTTGAGATTGGTGAGATGGACTTGACTTATGGGAGCGGCATAACGGAGGAAGGGGATTGAGCTATACATCACTCTTGATTCATACTTGCAAGACCCAGCGTTTTACTGAAGGAGCCGCTGATGCCTATGGCACACCGGTTAAGACCTGGGCTGACAACTTGACTGATCAGGACTGTCGGTTAGAGGCTAGTGGCTCAATGGCTGCTGGCAGGGAAATTAAAGTAGGGGCGGAGGTTGTGGTCGCTGATAACCGCCTATACATCGGAGTCGTAGACATAACTGAGCAGGACAGGGTGGTTATAGACAGCATCACGTATGAAGTGCTACTGGTAGAAAGTTTTGCTGATTCTTCGGCTAGTCAGCACAAGAGATGCTGGCTAAAGGTTGTTCGATGAAACTAAGCATGAAGGTAACCAGTAACCTGAAAACCAAAGAGGCTAAGTCCATACTCAATAAGGCTGCCAAGTTAGCTATGCGGGATACGGTAGTAGCTATCCACGGTGATAGTATCAAGAACGCCAAGTCTGTTAAATTTTGGGAAACTGGTCACAATGCCCGGTCAATAGCCTCGGAGGTTTCGGGGATGGGGGTAGTCAAACAAGGGGAAGACGCAAAACCTGAACGCGTTGTCGATGACAGGAAACTAGAAGGCGCTGTCTATTCCACGTCCGGTTATGGTGGTTATGGCGAAACCGGAACTGTCAAAATGGCTGCCCGCCCTTACATGAATCCAGCCAAGGAAAAGCATTTTACCCCGGAGAAATTCGCAGAGAAGATAAGGAAGCACATATGAGTTTACCAGATACTAATAGCATAATCCGAGCATACTTAGCGGCTGACACGGCCCTTGCTGCATTGGTCGGCACCAGGATATATTGCCCCCGGTTGCCTGAGAACGCTACATTACCGGCTATTGGATTCATTACTCGAGGCGGGTCAGCAAACCCGTATATCCCCGATATGCCGAATCCTAGTGTGCAGTTTGACTGTTGGGCTGGTAATCCTATAGACGCAAGAGAGGTTTACCGGGCTTTGTACGATGCCCTGCAGGGAATACAGAATATTGCAGTTGGTTCCAACTATATATTATCAGCTATTGAGGAAGGGCAAGGGCAAGACCTCGTGGATGTGGAGATACCTAATTATTTCAGGGTGCTAACCTTCTTTAGTATCGTGATGCGCTAAGACGCGCAAAGGCCCCTAGATTTAAGCCTCAGTGCGGGAGACACCATTCTACAGGCGGCTTTATCCGTCTTTTTATTATCCAAAAACGGGAGGTATTTATTATGAGCGACATAGCACAAGTCTTATGGGGGGTAGCGACCCTGGCAGTTAGACAGCCAAATGACGCGAGGGCTGAGTGGTCTACAGTCCAGCAATATGCTGGGAGCCGGTCAGTAAAGCTCACCAAGACCGGCAGCGGGAATGATGGCAGCACCCATGTCCAGTTCAATGTGGAAGCCCTTGGCATAACGATGGCGGCATGGACATTGGCCATAGCCACAAACAGCTTCTATCACCGCAGTCAGGCAGTAACGGGAAACTTTGCTCAGTTCGAGTTTAGGTTTGAAGACCCCGACTCCGATGCCTGGGCAGAAATCACCGATGTTGACCTGCAGGGTCACACCGGGTCTGGAACGTGGGTAAAGCAAACCTGTGCCGATGCTGACATGTCCGGCATAGGCGGGGTGGACGAAATCGGCGCCTCGTTCTTTGACTGGGGACTAGCTGCCATCAACTTACAGCAGGCGGCGATCGAGGCTCTGACCACTGACGGGGATTGTGAGAACTGGATACTTAGCCGAGTCCGTGTGGAGCTGTGGGAGGCTACACCTGCCAGAACCGCCTACATCGACAGCATTGAGATTATGGGCACCGTCTACACTATAGAGCCTGGTGGAACCGCCCCTGCTCTTTCCTTGAGCTCACCGTTTACCGAACTGGGCTACTCCGAGGATGGCGTGATGCTGACCTACACCGCTGAGACTACCCCCATCCGCGTGGAAGAGGAAACCATTGCAATCGGCGCAGCCTTAACTAGCGAGGTGATCGAGATAACCATGAACATGGCGGAGGCTTCGCTGGCGAATATGAACCTTGCCATGTGTGGAGCAGTAGTCTCCGGGAATATTCTGACAGTGGGCGCCGGCGTTCTGAAGACCATGAACCTTATGCTCGAAGGTCTTAATCCCGCCGGATACAAGCGCCAGATATTCTTCCCCAAGGCGTTTACTACCGGGGCTGTCGGAATGCCATTCCGAAAGGCTGAAAAGACGGTTGTACCGGTGACCTTCCAGGCACTAAAACCTGCCGGGGAGCCAGCCTACACAGTGGTCGACAACGCGGCCTAGTAACGGTGAAGTAACGGTGAAGTAATAGTAAAAAAGGAGTAAGCAAATGGTAGAAGAACGAACAGAGGAACAAAAAGTATTTCGTGACCCGATTAAGGTAACGCTCGGTGGGCGGGGGTATGATGTTATCCCTTTGGTGATTAAGTATTCCCGCCCCTGGCGCAAGAAGGTTATCGGACTTATATCGGGATTACCTAAATACGCTAAAGCCAATACTGATAACCCGGAGGAGTTTGCCGAGGCTGTCAATGCCCTAATGGTCGAAAGCCAGGATGCGATTATCGACCTATTCTTTGACTATGCCAAAGACCTAAACAGGGACGAAATAGAGGCCATGGCTACAGAGGGTGAGATAGCCGTGGCATTCGAGGCGGTGATGAATCTCTCGTTCCCTTTATCGGAAACGCTGCCTCAGATGATGCAGCAGAACCAGTCGAAGAAGTCAGCCTCGCAGAAGGGCTAGAGTTCCTATTATCCGAGTGGCATATAACCCCGGATGATATCCTGGCCAACTGGACAGATGAACTGTTTAACCTGATGTGCGTAAAACTAAGTGAGCGCATGGAGCGGAGGTCCGCTGCTGCCAGAGGCAAAGGCAGCGACCGGAAACAGGCTACAATCCCGGCTGAATCCCTCTTCGCAAAGTCAGGGGTGAAGGTGAAAAAGAGAGGTTAAAATGGCGATTTCCGCGGGTGATGTTCTAGTAAAAATAAACGGTGATTCTTCCGGGCTGAATCGAAGTCTCAGTCAAGTAGATGGCAAGATTGCTAAGTCGACCGGTCAGTGGCAGCAACGCATGAAGAAAGTCGGCATGGTTATGGTGGGTGCAGTAGTGGCTATTGGTGGCGGCGCCCTTAAAATGGCCGTTGACTTCGAGACTGCGTTTGCCGGGGTTCGCAAGACTGTGGATGCCACTGAAGAAGAACTCCTTGCACTGGATAAAGCGTTGAAGGACATGACCAAGGAGTTGCCGGTAACCTACGTCGAACTGGCTAGAATAGCGGAAGCAGCCGGGCAGCTAGGCATTGCCAAGGGCGACATAATATCTTTTACAGAGACAATCGCTAAACTGGGGATGGCTACCAACATGACGGGGGATGAGGCTGCTACGTCTCTAGCCAGGTTTATGAATATCACTGGTATGGCGACGAAAGATGTCGGAAAGTTGGCCTCGGTAATTGTCGATTTAGGCAATAATAGCGCCACCACAGAAGCTGAAATTGTCACTATGGCCATGCGCCTAGCCGGTGCGGGCACTACCGTTGGGATGACTGAGGTGCAGATCATGGCCTTCTCCGCCGCTTTATCTTCAATGGGGCTAAAGGCAGAGGCCGGTGGTACTGCATTTTCTAAAACCATGCTGGAAATGAACTCTGCGGTTGCAGGAGGCGGTGAGGAATTAGAGGCATTCGCTTCAACAGCAGGGATGACAACTGCTGAGTTTGCCAAACTATTCAAGGAAGATGCTACTGGGGCAATAATGGCATTCGTATCAGGACTGGGCCGGATGAAGGAATCCGGCCAGGATATAACTCCGATTCTTGATGGGGTCGGATTAGCAGGAATCCGAGTAGTCGATACATTGTTAAGAGCAACCGGGGCGCAAGACCTCTTAACTGACGCACAAACATTAGCCATGGAAGCATGGGAAAAGAATACTGCATTACAAGAGGAAGCAGCCAAGAGAATCGAGACTACGGCCTCCAAAATGCAAATACTTAAAAACGAAGTGGCGCTGACTCAGGCGGCACTAGGGGAAGCTTTGCTCCCCATCTTGCAGAAAGTAATGGCTGCCATGATACCTATTATAACCAAGATGACCGACTGGATTGAGAAACACCCTAAACTCTCAGTGGCTATCTTGGTAACAGTCGCAGCTATGGGTGCGATGATGGTAATGATAGGGCCGCTGATAAAGATGTGGGGGGCAATGCAAGCGATAGTCCATTCTTCCACGATAAAACTTATAGCTCACAAGGTAGCGATGATAGCTCACAAAGTAGCTTCCCTGATAGCCATAGGGGTGATGAAACT
>Ga0307928_10002557_pt1 | contig 13969 bp, 13 predicted proteins | sample AceLakmetagen232_FD_201815 | JGI IMG/M metagenome (GOLD analysis project Ga0307928, IMG submission 201815) | Saline water microbial communities from Ace Lake, Antarctica - #232 | ecosystem: Environmental > Aquatic > Non-marine Saline and Alkaline > Saline | place: Antarctica: Ace Lake... | reverse complement strand
GATTTCAGACGCTAATAAATCACGAAGTATTGCACCAGCACCCACGGACGGCAATTGGTCTTGATCACCTACTAATAAGACTCTGGTTCGTTTGACATCCACGGCTTCCATAAGCCTTGCCATGAGGTTGTTGGTTATCATGGATGTTTCATCAATTATCAATAGATCACACGGTAGGGGATTATCTTTATTGTATCCAAATACAAATCCTTCTTTCTGATCAAACGTGCAACCAAGGAGGGTGTGGATGGTGGAGGCGAACCGGTTAGTTGCTTCTGTCATCCTCTTTGCCGCCCTGCCGGTTGGTGCCGCTTGAAATATTCTTAGGTTACACGACATTGCCCATTCTATAATGGCATAAATAGTGGTGGATTTTCCAGTTCCAGGGCCGCCCGTCATAACCCCTATCCTGTTTTCTTTCATCATGGTGATTGCCGAAAGTTGCTGATCTGTGTATTTAATTGTGGCTGGAATGGTCATTATAAATAACCCTCCCTTAAAACCAAATCAACGATTTTTACACTGATATAAAGCTCGTCGTCGGACGGCTTAAATAAAGAATACCCAATTCCGTCGAACACCACCACACCCTCTTCCTCCAAGGCATCCAACCCCTGTTTTAATTTCGGCACTTGGATTAAACCTTTTATAGCCTCTAATAATTGCTCACGCACCACCCAAACACTTCCATTGGTTTGCATGTTTTCCTTTAAACAATGGAGCGCTGCCGCTTTTTTCCGTTCAATGTCGGTCCTGGCTACCCCGTTTTTCATAGCCACTTGATCAGCCAACGGGAAACCAATACCCCTGAAATTAGTTAGGATATACGGATTAAACTCCACAATATCAGCCGCCTTGTCTTTATACGCCTTGATTAGGTCACCCGCTACGCTTTTCCACATACCAGGCACATCAAGAAGCGCCTCAAGCCTGATCATAACCTTTTCATTCATTTCATTTTCGACTAAAGATTTTTGAATTTCTTTTGCTCGTTCAAGGGTTATACCGGATATTTTCTTGACCACCTCCTCAGGATGGTATTTCAACATTTTTAAGGTCCGGTCCTGGTAAGTATCAATCAACATATTCCCGGTCTTTGGCCCAACCCATCGACAAATTTTCGTTAAGTATTTAAAGATACCGTTGGAATCTATTGGTAATATTGATTCATAGGAATGGAACTTGAATTGCTCTCCGAATTTTGGATGGTCTGAGTGGGTTCCTGATAAAATATAATCCATGCCGTGTTGTGGGTTTATAATATCACCCAGGCAAATTATATGGTTCCCTTGTTTGTCGATAAACTTACCTATCAGAAAATTGTTTTCATCACTTTTGAATTTTATCTGAGAGAGGGAACATTCTATTTGTTCGGTGTTTTTGTCCATTTTTTTTAAACCCTATCTATGATGTTGTGTGAGATAAAACGTCCCTACCTTTAAACGTCACCATAGCCCCTGGTTGCTTCATATACAAATCAATGGCACATGAAGCACATCTTGTTTTTCCATCACCATTACTAAATGGCTTTCCAAGTGGTGGTATTATTTCTTTTTCACAATCATGACAAATAATTTTATCATTCATAATTTTATCCCCTATCGTTTAAAATTTCGTTAACCTCATAATTATAATCTTGTAACGGAATTGTTTTTACCCTGTCAGGAAGCAAATGGATGATCGACCTTTTGTACCTGACATTCTCTGGGAAATACCCACCAGTTTTCAACAAAAACTCATAGAACGATAATTGGATTGAATAATGGTTTATGTCCGTGTCCTTGAGATGGTGTATGGGTTTTAACCCCGATTGGAACGTGTTCTTTTTTGAAATTTCTTTATTTTGTTTCCAATCAAATATATAAACAACATTCTCATCAGGACCATACATCACCAAATCTATCGTGCCAGCTATACTAAATTCAGGAGAGAACACAATTAACTCAGCCGCAATGAAAATATATTTTTTTAAAAGTTTAGAAACTACTTTATCAACTTGCTTAAATAACAACCCACACCTTTCCGACATGGGCTTTAAAATAGTTTCTTGCCCTGATATAAGCAGTTCCGCATAAAGGTGGACGTTAGACCCTTCGGAGGTCCCCCTTTCTGACTCTTTTTTCCATTCTGCTCTAATATCTGCCGGGTCCCGGCCAAAATATTTTTCGTTAGATTTATTCCTTGAACATTCTTCTGACACGGTAATTTTATTGAATTTTGGAAAGTATGAATCAATTATAGTCGTAACGGAAGAGTAAGCCACTCCAAACCTATCAACATAAGAGTGGTCACTCTCCCGAAACGAAATAGCATTTATCCCGCTGGGATGATATGCAGTTTTAACAGGCATTATAAATTAGATCCCGTCAAGGTCATCGTCTGAAAGTTCGGGTTTAGTGGCTCCCGTCCCGGCAGATTCGCTTGACAAAAAGGCACTGACAGCATCAGGGTAATTGCCGGGGAAATCGAAACCAGACCACCCCACTTTAACGTTGTGCTGCTTGTTGCCGTCTTTATCTTCCCAATTGTTATGCTCAGTTATAAGGATGGTTTGTTTTCCTGGGGATTGTGACCAGGCAGACGTTTTCAGCTCTGTGGCTGTAGGTGACATTATACCAATACGCTTCGCAACAAAAAGCCGTCTGTTTTTCTTTGACTCTTTTTCTTCAGGGTGGGGAAGGTGGACTTCAATGGGGATAACGATCCCGGTATAAAGCTCTTTTGTTACTTCAAATACGTCAAGGCCGGTTGGCATAACTTTAAGAAGCGGCAACCCATCTCTTAAAACCGGCATCCCGTTTGCGTCGTGGACTTCCTGTTCAATTTCAATTACAGACTGGATGCAACACTTCAGCTTGGCAACATAGCACGTATATTCCTTTACTTTTTTGCCTTTTGCCCACTCTGTTATTTCTTTTTCTTCAGGGACGCATTCCAAAATGTTACAAAGAAAAATCCCAACCGGATAAGAGGTGTCAAGGCTATTTGATGCCTTTTGATCTTTTTCAGAAACTTCCTCGTCTGCATTTACATCGTCCCAATTTAACTCTTCTCTTGCCATTTTTTGATCTCCTTGGTTAGTGTTATTTGGTATTATTTAAAGATTATTTATAAAACGATCAACAAACTGTTTTCAAAACGGAAGAACCCCTTTTGCCTCTTTGCGGAGCATTACAATGAAGGTGTCTCCTTGAACGGTTGTCAAACCCTTGGCGGTTATCACCGGATCACCGGCCTGGTCAAGAAAAAATGCAACGTGTTTTTCCCACACTTCCCTGGTCGGTGCAAGTTTTCCGGTTGTGTTCAATTCTTTTTTAAGGGTGATTATAGTTCTCAGTTGATCGTTTGTAATTGGGGCGGAAGAATCCCACTCCCTGGTGTGTTCTTCTTTCTTTTCTGTCGGATCTGGGGCGTGGTCTGGTTGAAGATCGTCTTCCCCTCTCTCCTGTCTTGTCGCTGTTTCTTGTGGGTCTTTCCCGGCAGATCTTAAAACCGACTCAAGAACATTTTTTACAATCTCAAGTATTGCCGGCTTCTGGTCCGTTTTTTCAAACTCAACATCAGGGTAATTTGTAACAAGATAATACTTCAACCCATGAACGGTTATCCGGTTAGCAAGCTTACACGCTTTGCCAATGTCGGTTTCTTCCAGCATTCGTTCATACAAAAGTCCATATTGTCCAACCGGTTTCATTTTTTCAAGGTCTTCAGGGGTATACATGGGGGGAATGGGGTATTGGGGATCGGTGCCGGTTGCATCAAGGGTTCTTGGCAATAGCCCAACCGTGTCAAGAGGAATATCTTTTTCTTTGTTCTGGTTATATCCATGTTCGTCAAAGTCAGCACCCGTTTTCACAGGTCCTTTGGTTCGGGGAATATCAATCGCATCAGAATCACCACACCCATTATCCTGACCTGGAAAATATTCTTCAACAAATTCCTTTTCGTCTTCAGGATCTTTAAAGCTGGCATCAAAGGCAATGTCAGTGATATATTTTTGTTCGTCCTGATACAACTCGATTGCATCTTGTCTAAGGTCAACAAGCGAACCGTTATAACAAATGGAAACCACCTGGATTGTGGTCTTTGTTCCAGTGCCGGGAATGGTTGTTGTTTTTGAAGTTAAAACCAAAACCAGGGGGACTCCGGCCAGTCTTCCCTTGGTCACTGTTTTAACAAGATTCATTCCACCCAAAATACCGTTGATCGAGTTGGCGCTCGTGGTCCTAAGTGTATGGACCTTACCGAACAAATCAACCCCGTCGATTATACAGGTAAATGTGCCAAACGGCTTGCACTTATCATCCCCGTCATAACCGGGTTCGATCCTGGAGCATGGGCATTTACACGGAGTTTCAAAGTTTGATATTGCCTTGAAAGATTCTTTCCCGTTCCCCGTACAATTCAGCTTGCCAAAAATATATGAAACCAGTTTTGTGGGAAAGTTCCGTTCAACATCATCGAATAGCAATCGAATGGGGATGCCTGTCAGCTTGCCATCTCCATTTACAATGTTCCCAGGCTCAAGCCCAATGATATCCATTAACTCTTCATCAACCACATAATCCCCGGCATCGTCCCTCTCTGTCGTTGTGATTTTAAAATGGTCCCATTTTTCAGGAAGGCGATATTCACCACCCCCCTTTGATTTCCTGACTTCCTTTCCTTTGCCGCCTATCTTAATTTTCCCGGCTTCGTTTAATCTGCCGGATAACCCTAACCCGTGAATTCTCATTAGTTGCTCCTTTTAATTGTTTATATTAGTCCCGCCGTTTCCACCATTAAAGAAAGGTCCCACATTTTTTTAACTTCGTCTTGATTGTATTTTACAATATCGTCAATCAATCCAAACTCCCAATATTCCTGAACTAACTCCCCGTCAATCCCTTCCATTTTACCTTCACCCAGGAATTTTTTGCAAAAGAAATCGAGTTTACCACTCGCGAATTGATTGTCTCCGGCCAATATCTGTCGCAAATCAATATGATTACCTTTGTTATATCGCCCAGAGTCAATACTCACCCCACACCTGATACCGTGGGTAATCCCGTGGAGCATCATAACCCTTAGATCAAAATTCCTGCCATTAAAAGTTATAAACTTATCATATACTGACAGGGCATCCCAGAAATCAATTAACAGTTTCTTTTCAGCTTTCAAGATATTCTGAGGGGAGTCTACCGGGTCAGCATCAAGCTTGACGAATTGTGGTCCGTTTTTATCACACCATCCAGCCATGCAAATAATATTGAACATCGGGTCCAGCCCCATTTTATTAATTTGCTCAACCTTTTTTTTAGAAATGTCGGCTTGAATTTTCACGGGGTCTTTTAAATTACCGTTTGGCTTTATGTCGGGCATGATATCCAACATGGTTTTATCGGCTATTGTTTCAATATCAAATACCACCTGATTTTCGTATTGTCCTGTCATCCTATTTCCCTCCAGTCAGCCCTAACACCTTGCAAGACATTCTGTTTATCAATATACCGGTTAAAATTCTCCCTCAACGTATCGTCCGCTTTTTTAGTTTCAGACATACGGCCAAATAACCCAAGACGTTTTTTTAATTCAAACGGGTCTTCCTTGCCGTTAGAAACATCCAACCAAAGATCTTTTTCAATCCCTGTTATAGTTTCTAACCCAAACGCTAAATTAAATGGAATTCGTCTTTTGCCTGTACCGGATAAGTAATTGGAGAGGGTGCCTTGAGTGACCCCTATTTCAACAGCTAATAAAGTTATTGTCACTCGCTCGTTTTCTGCTAATTTTTGCTTGAAATGATATTTCATAATGACATACTATTTCACGGTTGAAATAGTATGTCAAGATGTTTTTTTATTTTTGTTTTATATTATTTATGAGTATACTTATGGTGTAGCTGAACTCTTTATAGTTGCCCACTCTGTACCCGTCCAAATTAGTACAAGAGTTTCATCTACATTAGCGAATACAAAGGTTTCTGGATCACTTGTTTCATGGCTCAAAACAGAAAGAGTATAGTCACCATTATCAACGCTCATAACTGTAGTCTTTACCACACCAACAATTTTACCAGAGCTGAGTGTACCACCTAATGCCCCAGAAGTTGTATCGAAATATGTGACACCCCATGGTCTAAGTGTTTGTGCATCGGTTGTTAAGGTTTCAATATCAGCACTGCCATTATTCCCGATTTGTAATCCTGTGCCAGAGGTTGATATCGGTGTTGTGCAAGTTAGTATATTGTTAGCATTTACGATAGCGCCACTTGCTGCGAATATGCCAACATTGCAACCATCTATTTTGTTTCCGACAGCCCCGCCACTAGTAACATATATACCACTTGCGCCGCCTGATCTACAGTCTATTGTGTTTCCGTTCGCTTGTCTTGTATATGCAGTAACTCCGCCCATATTATATATATTATTGTTAGAAAACTGTCTAATATAGGATGATCCACCACCTACCGCTGCATGGATATTTGCCGCTGCACTTGACCTGAAATTATTGTTATTTATACTCAGGACACCACCACTCGCAGATATCAAAGTTGCAGAAACAACACTTGGGCTTGAAGCATAAAACGAGTTGCCGTTAATGATAACTGTCCCGCTTGTGACATCAATAAATTCATTAACTGTGTTATAAAACGAATTTCCCATTATTATCGTTGTAAATATATCACTTGTAGATATAACAACGCTATTACCAGCCGGGCAACCAGATGCAATAAATAAATTATTTGAAATGTTTGTAGCCTTGCCAGACTCAACCTGTATAAAATCCCCTCCAGTATCTCCAATATGACCAAATCTGTTTTTTGCAATTATCATGCTACCGCTACCGGTTGCATGTGTAATGTGTGCTATAGCATTTACAGAGCTGCCAGACTCGAACCAATTGTTTTCTATAACTAAATTATCACCCGCAGAATGTATTCCGATTGCTCCATCGCCCTCAGCAATATCGCAATCCTTTATTGTTACATCAGTTGTGCTTTCGTGGCAGAATACTCCGTACACTGAAAACAACTGCATCCTGACCCTTTCTATTTTCGCGGCGTAACTGTCTTCGCCAACCTCTATTGCGGTCCCACCAGAAGCAAATTCACAATCTCTAACCACAACACGCCATGTTTTATTAAGAACTAATATGCTATTAACAGCATCACTTGAAGTTAGTTTCAATCCTTCGACTAATCCACCCCTTACCCATGTTGGCAATGTTACCGTTATAAAGTCACCAGTCCCCGTAAAGGACAATTCGGTTTCTGACATACCAACGCCGTGTAGGTAGATAGGTGCTGTCGCTGTAACCCCATCTGTGAAATCGTATGTACCAGGGTAAAAATTAATCACGTTATGCGTAGTTAAGGCTTTTGCAAATGCTGTATCGTTTGTTGCTGCTGCAGCCCCAACACCACCACCCCACCATTCTATATTTATATAAGGGACTAAATCCCCAAACGTAACATCAAACACAGAATCAAACATTTGATAAGGCTTAGGTTTAAAGGCCCCGTTCACTACAAGCGACCCGGCTCCGTCAATAATAGACCCAGGATTTATATCTAATGTGATATTACTGTCCACGGTTTCAGCAGTGTCTATGCTGAAGCTGTTTGTAGCTTTAAGTGTAACCGCCTCAGTCTCAATCCACACTAAAGCCTTAGCCAAGGTCCCGCACCAAGACACCAACAACTCAGTACCATCAAGGAAATCAAAGTCTCCAGCACCAGAAAAGATTTGATAATCTCCGGCTTTTATGTTTTTTGGTAAAGTTACCACCACCCCAACCAACACATCAATGATTACACCAGCATCCATCTTGAGGATGCTATTGGCCGAAAACGTTACATCATTAGAAAATGTCCAAGTGCCTGGTGTCAGCCTTATAATAGCCGATCTTGATCCTATTTGTGAAATGGCTAAATTGACACACGCTTCAGTCTTTGTTGACCCATCCCCATAAACCTGAAGAACATCAACGGCATCAGTCTCTATTTTATTATATGTAGCTGTCCCACCAGTTGATGTTTTCCTGGTAAAAGTGGTGGAAATGCCATCATAAAGCCGTTGGTCTTCTTTGCCAATCAACCCTTTTGTGGCACTTGCAAAACAAAGAGAGTGTGCCAAAAAATATAGAAACCATACAACCCCGAGCAATATCCATTGCCAACCTATCCATGATTTTTTCATAATATTTTCCTTTGATTATTTTGTTGATCCCTGTCTTGATCCCATTGTGTCTATTGGATAGTGAAAATCAACCTCAACCAAATAAACATCATTATTATAATTATTAGCGACACCCACATCTCTGGTAAGGCTACAAATCAACATACTAGATACCCCACTAATACCAGATCCATCTATCGCTGCTGCAATCTCCATTAAATAATGAATATCAGCAACATCGCTTTGAACATCTCTTGTAACTGTAACTGTCGTTTCTGCTGGCATTGCTGCCCCGATATCTGCCCAGGAGTGCGTAAGATCAAACTTAACATTTTCAGCACCAGCACCAACACCAGCAATCGGTAATATAATGTGAATATGAAATTCTATGTCCTCACCAAGTTTATAAGCATGTGGTAATTGCACATTAAATGCTATTGCTTGGTCGGCCCCATCCTCAAATTTTAGTATCACCCCACCTTTATACACCTGATCTTTAGCCTCTTTACCTGGGACTTTCTTTGAATTATTGGCTGGTGTCCGCAAATCATCCCATACTACTGTATCAAGTTCAAGAGTCTTTGCTGTCCCTGTGATTAATCTTAAATCACTTGGCGCAACCTCGTTTGTTTTTAAATTCAAATCAGTCCCGTCATATTCAATACTTGCATCGTCACCAGCACCAAAAAATATCTTTAGTGCATCTGCTTTTAAATGTAAGCCAGCATCCCATAAAAAAGTGGCTATATCACTGATCAAGCCACCTACCCCAAAAAATGGGATGTGGGTTTGTGTTGAATCCCCCAATGTCAATGTGTCAAACTCAACATCTGCATCCGTGTCAATATCTTGTGGGGTCGAAAGCGTGATTGTTTCCCCGTCTTCACTTGGTGTAACAATGACTTGATTTTCCGTCCCAATTACGTCATCGGCCTCAAGGGGAGCGTTTGATGTTGTAATGATTTTCCCATCAATTAATTTATAATAACCGCTTTCAAGCTCTGGCCGCAACGCTTCCATTAAATCAAGACGGTCTGACAAGCTGTTTAATATTTGATCAACCGCCGTGTTCCCGGTTATATAAACCCTTTTGCTTTGCCTTGACAATATGGGTGTCTCCTATATGCCTGGGTCGTTATCGTCTTTGGAAAAAACACTTCTACCACCAAGGCGTAAACCTGTTTTGGTGGCTGGTTTTATGGTTTTTCCTACCGGCCTTAGCATTCTTTTTAATATATTTTTTTCCGAGTCAGCAAGTAAGGCCCATGCAGCCGTTAGGCCAATCCCTTCAGCGCCGACAGCACCGATAGGACCAAACAAAACCCCACCAACTGTGCTTCCAACACCACGGCTTATAATTGACCCTGTTCCAGACTCAACGCCAGTTTCCTCTAATCTTTTAACCATAGCTAATGCATTGTCTGCTTCTGCTTTTAGTTGGGGCCAAATCTCTCTTAAGTTGGAATCGTCCAAAATTCTTTTTTTATTTTTGTATATTTCTTCATGGAGAGTGGCTGGTTGTAGTGCCTTTCTCCCTGTGTTTTTATTGGCAACAAAAAGGGCTTTGTTGTATAACCTCCTAAGAGAATTAAATTTTGACAACGCCTTAACCTGTTCATCCGCCGCAATCTTAAACCCGGCTGCTTCAGACGATATACTTTGATCAAGATCTTTCATTAAAGATTCTTTTAATAATTCTCTTGCCTCTTGCTTAGACGGGCCTAATTTTTTCCAACCCTTGTTTTGAAATACTTCTGCAAGAATAAATTTTAATTGGGCGGGCTTTAAAGACTCGTTCCCAGCTAATTTCCCAATCTCGTTTTTCATCCCTGGCAAATATCCGAATTGACTAAAGGCCCTATTTGCTATGGATAATGAAGAGGCACCTTTTGGTGCATTTTTTTTGGCTTCATTCCACAAATCTGTTATTGTTTTTGACGTTTCAGGAAGGGACACAACCCCGCCTGAGATTTCCGCAACCCGATCAACCTCTCCTTTATATAAATCGAAAATGGCTGAATTTTCATTATAGGCTTCACTAACCATGATATTCAGGTTTCTATTCTTTAAGCCTTGTTTTTTTATTGATTCAGGGGCAACATCCACAAGGAAATCTTCAGCTCTTTTTGTTATGGTTTTTTTAATATCATTGTTAACAGATTGTTTAAAAAGTGTTCCCGAAACGGTAATCTTTGGTAAGAACTCAAAAAGTGGCTTAAATTTACGAAGCACACCCTTTCCAAGACCAGAAGCCGCCGATGTTACTAATTCACCCCCGGCACCAAAAGCCGCTTCTCTATCTGCTCGTTCCATATCAAATTCTGTCCCGGTTGCAATATCTGACACGGCAGCACCACTACCAGACCCAAGGGCAGACGCAAGCGCTCTTATTAAAGCATTCCCACCAAACACCCCGGCTTTTGCTAATTTACCAGCCTTTAAGGGCAAGGAGACTTGAGGGGCAAGCGCTGTTAAGGCAATATCTCCCACAACCGGACCAACGCCACGAATAATATCTTTCACCCCTAACTTGGCTTGTTCTCCCGACTCTTCCCCGGTTGGGACCTGTTTACCCGTTATAGTGCTTATCGGACGCGAACGAGAAGCCGGAACAAAACCCTTCATAACCGCTCCTGATTTCAATTCCTGACCTTGTTCCAACCCGGTCCTTTTTAACGCTTGAGAAGCCGGAACAAAGCCTTCTATAACTGTACCTGATTTTATTACGGGGCTACCCATACTCCACCCCCCGTATACTTAGCTTTATTCCCATCGGCATCAGTTTCTATCTGACCAATTTCAAAATCGTCAACCTTGTCAGAAGAGGGTTGGGGCATTGATCCGTCACCCTTTGGGAGGACTATAGCCTCCCTTTCTCCCTTAAAGTGACCGTTTTTATTCTCAGTATATACCCTTATAAACACGTCTTCTTTTTTATATAAGTGCAGGTTTTGGGGATCTATCGCCTGAACACTACCGGAAAGAATGGTTTCAAGCTCGTCCATTCTGAATTTTATAGTCGCGTCGCCTTGTGTCCAATCGATACCATACCTAATGGCTAACCTAACTAACTCTTCAGGGGGTACAGCCGCACCAGACTCCCCACGAATCAGAGACTCCATGGCTTGATTATACATAGAGGCCATTCTTTGCCCAACTGGTGGTTGATCGGAAAAACCGGGAATGGCCTTAACCATCCAATCTGGAATTGGCCTACTCGATAAAAATGGGATCGGTTTTAACTGTGCAAGTTTCTTTTTGTTGATTGTACCGTCTGGGTTGGTTATCATTTTTCTTACTTTTTTCACACCACGAATACCAGACTTCATGGACTCAGATTTTGCCGCCGTTTCAACAGACTGTCCCTTCTTGCCTTTTGTCTTGATTCTCTCTATGGATTTTATTTCGTTGCCCTGTTTGGTAAAAGGAACGTCCCACTCAACCCCATCAATCATACGCCGCTTCCAAACAACCTCACTTTCACTGAAATCTTGTTTTCTTTTGTTTAGGGCATTTTGAATATCGTTTTGGCTTTCAGTTTCAATTTGACTCGATTTGGTAAGCGCCCGTCTTTTCTCTCCACTTGATATCCGTTCGTCAAGGCTCGCCTGGGAAACATCTTCCCTTACTTTATTGCTTCTACGGGTTTCTCCTAATCTCAAAGCCCCTGGAACATCAATACCAGTTATCTTTTTAGCAAATGCGGCCACCAACGGGTTCATTTGGCCTTGTACTATTTGATCAACAGCGCCGCCTCCACCTTGACCGGGTTGGCCTGGTACCGCTTGTTGGTTTTCGCCACCCGACAACGCCCCGGTTAGAACGGCAGGATCAACACCACCAGAACCGGTACCAGGGCCACCCGCCTTGTCAAGATTAAATGAAGATCCGAATTGGGGGCCACTTGTTTGGCCTGGGGTTTGCTTGGATGGCTGTCCAGGAGAAGTTGGCCCGGCCCCTGGTGATTGACCACCACCCAACGCACCTGCCAACCCCTCCATGCCCGGCAACCCGCTTATATAGTCTATCATGGCCTTGTTTGTGGCAGCGTCTTGTTCCGCTTTTATCTGAGCAGTTTTTCCAGCTTGCAGTTGAAGTTTAAAAAGCTGATCTTGCATGGTATCTTTTTTTTTTTGTATAACCTCTCGGGCTTTTTTTTCTTTGTTTTGAACAAAACCCTTCATAAAGCCAGCCGCTAAGGTCTCAAAATTTTTATTTGCCATGGTATACCTCTATTATTTATCACTTAAAATGCTAGAAAGGAAAACACCAGCTCCCATCATATTTGCATTGTCTTGCGCGTCCTCTTGTGCCTGTTTATTTGCATTTAATAATGAGTTTCGATTATTTGTGCTTGTTTGGGCAGAAATAGAGCTTGGCACCATCCCAAATGCCGCTTGTTGAGTTTTATTAAACATATCCTGTTGTATATTAGATATAACATCCGTCAAACTTTTTGCTTTCCCCGTTTCTAGATTAGAAAGTGAGTCTATTAAAGAACCACCTTCTGGGATATTCCCTAAAATATTATCTCTTGCGTTCGCAAATTGGTCTTCTATGGCAGACTTTTCACTGTCAAACATCGGATGGGATGCAAAATCAAAATCTCCAGAAGAAAAATCTTCGAGACTACCTACAAAATTACCCCGCAACTTAGATGTTAAAGCAAATATTTGATCAGCAATAGAACCAATAGGTACTGGGCTTTGCCCACCACCAGATCCACCAAACCCAGATCCAGATCCACCAAACCAAGGTCCAGATCCACCAAACCCAGGTCCAGATCCACCTGGACCACCAAGCCCACCAAAACCAGATCCAGATCCTTCACCACCAAACCCACCAAACCCACCAAACCCAGACCCAGATCCAAAACTACCACCAATCATACCACCGAGTGCAGAGCCAAGAGCGCCGGCCAAAGGCCCACCAGCTAACGACCCTAACGCCCCTCCAAGTCCTTGCCCGATACCTTCACCACTAAACCCACCAAACCCACCAAACCCACCAAACCCTGGTGCTGCCCCAACACCTTCACCACTAAACCCACCGCCTGCCCCACCACCGCCACCACCGCCCGGCGCTGCCCCAACACCTTCACCACCGAACCCACCGCCTGCCCCACCACCGCCACCACCACCGCCACCACCCATATCACACCTCCCTTTCAACAAATGTTATCATTACATCTGTCTTTTTTTTTGTGTAAAAATTTGTAGAATAATTTGGTATTACCCCCAACCTTTTCCCACCACAAGCCAAAGCCATCTTTATAGCCAAACGGTTTCCCAACGGAGTGACTCCAATAATTGTGTCTAAAAACGGAAAAGAAAAAAAATACTTTAATGATATTTTGCAAAGATCAACAGAAGTTTTTCCCCATGTTTTTTTAAAACAATTGAAATGGCCGCAAGCAGAGTTTTCGCTGAATGAATTTATCCACCCTATAAAAATAATATCTGTTTTATCCCATATCGTAACAACACTATTACCTTTTGTTTGTAAAAAAGAATGAAACTGTTCAAATGTCCTGACAGATCCAGCGTAAAAAACGACTTTGTTAGTCCCTTCATTCACCATTTTAGACCAAATATATTTTATAATATCATAAGACAAAGACCATTGGTCTTTAAAATAAACATACGGGATTATTTTTATATCTTCCATTTTATTCAAACTCCAATGCGTAAATAGCGACTGGCCCTGATCCTATTATTCTCACACTCACTTTATCACCATTGCCTGTTGTAATCAACCTTCTCCGCGTTTGCCTGTTACCGGACAGGGTATGGTCTTGTAAAACAACCTTG
>Ga0307928_10002556_pt1 | contig 13972 bp, 15 predicted proteins | sample AceLakmetagen232_FD_201815 | JGI IMG/M metagenome (GOLD analysis project Ga0307928, IMG submission 201815) | Saline water microbial communities from Ace Lake, Antarctica - #232 | ecosystem: Environmental > Aquatic > Non-marine Saline and Alkaline > Saline | place: Antarctica: Ace Lake... | reverse complement strand
AAATTGCATGAAAAACTCAATAGATTTTCTCTGGCTTCCGTCTAACCTTTTCTTTTCAAAATGTTTTGCACCACTAACAGCTAGATCCGTACATGGCGGGAAAGCAATAATCATATCCCATTTTTGCTTAAGCAATTCAAGAACATCTTGCTGTAAATGCCATTCTGGATGTCCACCTGAACATTCTAAGACATCGCAGCTATACGCCTCGTGACCTCTTTTTCTAAACTCTATAGTTACTGCTTGGCTCTCTTCACAAGCTATTAAAATTTTCACACCAAACCCCACAAATTAACGTTATTCAAACTCAAAAGGAACCAAAGAACAAACTTCAAGACAATTAACTAAAATATTAACATCTTTCTCAAAAAATAACGAAATAACCTCACTAAGACCGTGGTTTTGCACACTCTTAACAGGATTCCAAACATAGTTATCTAAGACAAAAGCTCTTGAGGCTTTAGGCAACCTCTTTCGGTATATAATTGTCCAAGTATCTTTCTGATTAACACACCTACCCTCTATGAAAGTTTTTCTAGGTCTAACAGTGAAATTTATACAACAAGTAGTTTTATAGACCTTAGCTACTGCAAGAGAAAGAGTTTCAACTAAGGACTTAGAGACAGAAGTAGCCTTATACACACCACCCTTCTGAGAACCATCAGCAAACTCATAACCCCCTATAACCGCCTTTAATAAAGGCACAGGAAGATCTAAAATCATCTTAGAAAGAAACTTATTATAAGCACCAACACCGCAATGAGTTTCAGCTAACTCAACTAACCTCTTACTTGAAAAAACAGCCCTATAAACACTCTTTGAATGAGAGTAAAAGCGGTACTTTAATTTTACAAGCTTCTTAAAAAGATCTAATTCATGAGATCCCACAGAAATAATTAACTGCCAATGCCTGTCATTTGGCCTACCCTCACTTACCCTAAAATCTTTTCTAGTATGACCATCACCAATATACACACCTAAAAGAAAACACTCGTCCCTAGTTAATTTGTACGGATTCTTTTTTACAACCGAAATAGGTGTCCCAACATAAAACCCTTTACTAAGATCAAAAGCTTTAACTTTCTTAGGATCAGAAAAAAAAGTATCATAACCTCTTTTAGTGTTGTTCCATTTTTTAAACCTCTGTCGAACCCAAAACAACTGATTCCCAGAAACCAAAGAAGGAGTAGATCCTTGTGTAATTAAAGATACTGTAGGAAGAACAGACTTTCTTGAAAGAATAATTGGGTAAGAATGACCCTCAGCACCTAAAATATTATCTCCAAAAGATAAAGTTTCAATAGGCTTTATACTCCCTTCACACACAACAGAGGTTCCGGGAATAAATCCAGGAATCTCCGTCAAACCGGATCGAGATACTGTAGACATAATCACCTACCTTTTATTAAGAGCTACAAGATTACTTTTCTTCTTACCTTCTTCCACCGAAGGAGTAACTTCCAGAGGCTTTGAAGCGGCTTCAAGAAAGAGAGCATAGGTTTCTACGATCTTATCACTTACAACAGGATCAAGGTCTTTAACAGAATAATAAGTTAAGGCACCGGCCAAAGAAATAGTCTGAACAATACGGCCTTTCGGACCGTAGCTAAAGAAAGGATGAGCCAGATTAACAATATGTATTTTGATCAAAGTCTCTTCCTGCTTTTTCAGGAAAGCAGTGTCCTCCATACTCAGCTTATCACCTCTAGCTATCATTTCAGCAATAACAGCACTTCTCTTTTCTTCCCACCGAGCAATTTTCTTTTCAGCTAAAGTATCACAACTCTTTTTCTTAGCCATCTGACTTAAAAGAATTTGAGCTGCGTTATGCAGAAGAGTCCCTTCAGCATAAGGATACCCGCAAAAGATTTTACCACTCTCAAAAATAGCTACATGCAAATCCATATCTTGAGGCATAATTCACTCCATTAAATAGTTTTCTTACCTGTGATCCGTCTATATAAACGATTTCTTTTTATCTTATCGTATTCCGCGATCTTAGCCTGATTACCAAAGATAAGCTTTAACTGACTCATCATAATAAATACATCAGCCATTTCTTCTGCAATATTCTCATGATCATCACGGGAAAGTCCCCGGATAAGTTCCGCCAGCTCTTCAATTGCTTTCTGTTTCTGTTCGGTAGCACCAAAGAATTTAATGGTATCTACAAAAAGTTTAAGAGCAGGATCATCCCAATATTCACTAAGACGACATACCACCTCTTCAGCAGTATGCCCATCCCAATCATGAGCTTTAGGTAGAGCTACGGCAGGAAAAACTTTATACAACCTTAAAGGAAGGTGATAGCTGATCTGACCGGTAGGCAATTCAAGACCCGCAATGAAGTAACCGGCAAAACAAGTACCGTCAGAATGCTTTTTACTCTTCCAAGCATAGGATGAACTGGCCTGACATAGAGCACCAAATAAAGAATACCGATGATCATACAGCTCATCAAAGGTATGATACCCATCAGAGATCTTACCCGGATCGAGGAGTTCAGTCTCACCGGAAAGACCCCTCTCTTTAGCAAGAACAATTATTGAATTATTCTGATGATCAATAGAGCAACAGAACCCTGCCTTAAACCAGGGACACTTCCCATCGGCAGTTCTCTCTTCTTTAGGAATCTCACATTTATCAGCAGTACTGTAACAAGGAAAACTTAATTCACACGGCATCTTAACCTCCATTAAATCTATTCTCTATCTCCCACCCTGTTATTGGTGGTTCTGGTATTAAGATAATACGGAAAAGAAAATAAAAGTTTTAAACAATTTACCAACAATCTTTCAACAATATAAATATAAGCAATATTATTAAGCACATACAACTGAAAATATTTTTAATCTTTTTTAAGGGACAGACACCATAGAAATTATACATATTATAATGAAGTCGTTATATCGTTCAAGACTACAGTACCAACGTCACTTAAAACATAAAAATTTCCAAACCACTGAGCACCAGCAGGCTTAATATTTATAGAGCAACCATTAATAACTTTTCTGGTTTCCTTGTTATATTTATCGAGAATAATATATTTTTCATCAACAGCGGCAACAGAAATAATATTCTTGAATGTACAGTTAGTGACAATAAAGGCAGCCTCACTCTCAGAAATACGGTCATACAACTCTATAAAATTCACATGCCTTTGAGAAGAGCAGTTAGAAGCAGCTAAAGTAGAACACCCCCAAACACTTGTTTTACTTAACAAGTCAAGAGAACTGAATCGAGCATTAGTACAATTATTAACAACAACATCAAGAACATTCTCCAGTCGGAGAAACCGAACAGTATAAGCATCTATACAGGTAGCCTTTAAAACATTAATACAACAGTCATCCGTTCCCGCAGAAATCTTAGAATCAAGACTTGAGGTAATAAAGAGCTCTTTCATCCTTGAAACAAAACTAATGTCAGAAAGAATAACATCTGGAGCAAAAGGATGACCCTGATCGGGATAAGGCGAAGGCAAAGCATGTTCAAGATTCATGTGAAAATTAAAACCAAGAAAGCTAATAGACCCTCCTTCCTGTACAAGGTTTCTGAATACCACCTTAGGTGTTATAGAAGCAATGGACAATTCATCAACATCAATAGACAGCTCATAGTACGTATCGCTAACAATATCTTCCAGCGGATAAGCAGTAGTAACAACCTGTTTTTTACCATTGATAAAAGAGACAACCCCACCAGACCAGTTTTTATCTTGAGAAACCCTACACCCCTCAACCTCAACACCAAACCCACCAAAACCTACAATACCTGAACCTGTAGCAAGTGTAGAGAGAAGAGCTAATACAGAGCTTTGACCTAAAGGATTCATTGTAGGAGCGAGAAGATCTACATTTGAAGCACATTTTAAGTGACAGTTCTTAAGAGAAATATCTGAAAGTAAATGAGGATCCGTTACCGCGGCAACTATTGTAGAACAAATACCAACAAGACCGCCACCATAAAAAGTACCAGAATCAGTAGGAATATCCATACCCAGTCTAACATTATCCATTGTCACTTTAAACAACTTATTAAGGTAATCTTTGTTGGAAATATCAGCAACAACAAAGAAAAGCCTTGACTCGGTACCACGCGTAAGAGAAGCATTACAGTTACTAAAATCTAACCAGACCTGATCACCTTCTCCCCAGTAATATGCCCTAGAAAAAGAAGAATCCTTAAAAGAACAGTCAGAGAATTTAGCATTAAAGCCAGCACCCACAGCAGCAAGCATACTGAAAGAGATAGTATCAAAGATAACGTCTTCAAATAAGGAGGGATCTTCCTCAGCAAAAACCCAAGACGTAAAAGGAATACGAAGAACACCTGAAGTACCAGAACTCATTATACAGTCTTTCATAAATACCTTACTGGAATACTGACAAAGATCTCCGGTAGCTCCTAATGAAATAACACAATCTTTATATGTTACAGGAGCGTACACATTATTTAAGACAGGAGATGAACTCAAATAGCATGAATCAAAAGCCAAGGAACGGCGGGTATTAGCATAGTCTATATCAAAAGAAGCACTGTAAAGCCTACAGTTACTAAACTTTAAATCATCTACACCGTTCTTAAAGATCATACTTCTTCCGGAAACAACCGAGTTCTGTAAAACAAAATTAAATTTAGTGGAAGCATTTCCATCGAAAACAAAGCATTCAGTAACAATATCACAGTTATCAGCAGAAAACCAAATCCAAAGATCGTCCATATCTTTTAGGATACTTCCGGAAGCAGCTAAAATACTGTTTGTTAATTTAATTGAAGTAAAATCAGAGACATCTATCTGAGCCTCTACAAAAGAATTGTCTATAGATATATTACTGGAAACGATTGAACTTGGAGCAGAGTGCTTAAATCCTATCTCTTGATATAGACGACACTGTTCAACAGAAAGTAAAGAATTGTCTCCATGAACAAAAACCCAATTACGAATAAAACTATTAGAAATATTTAACTTTAAACCACAGGCAGAAAGAGTATGAGTAACTAAAGAAGAACGACTTACATAGCAGTTGACCATGTTAATAGTTAGATCTATTGCATAAGTACCTGACAACGAAATTAAACCGTTATTACTCCCAGTTATAGCACATTCTGATAGGTTAAGAGTTAAAAAAGAAGCCAAAGCAGAAGTAACCGTAACAAGTGTTAAAGCAGAACCAGTAGTATATCTGACCTGATTTAAAAACAGCTCAGCACTAGCAGAGACGTAAATAGTCTTAGAAACATAGACATCACTAAAGTGACCTTCCCCATTTATAGTAACCGCACCTATAGAAGAATTCTTACAAAGAAAAAGACCTGAGGTAACAATAAAAGAGACAGAAGTAGAGGCAATAAAATAACAATTTAAAAGATCAGAAGCAGCAGACTCAAAGATCTTCTCTGCATGACGAACATTAAAACTCTTGAGTGTCAGAACCCCAGTACAGTTAAAGTATTTTCCCGAAACAGTAGTATCAGTAAATGTAATAGTACCACCATGACCAACGATCTTGACTGAACCAAAATCTAAAGTAGCCGCTGAAAGTAAATTCATATCAAATGTAAAACTTTCCCGCACATTAATTACTGGATCGTAAACAGCAGGGAAAGCATCTATAGACTCCAGAGCACTTAAAAGATCGGCTGCGTTAGAAACATTAACCTCAAAACATTTATCAGATAGATTAAAGCTACCAGGATAAAACATCTCTTCAATAGAAGTCACCTGAGTAACATCTGTGACAGCCTTAGCCAGAACGACCCTATCCGGAACATGCACATAAGCAGCACTATCAACCCAAACAAGAGTCATACTCTGCCTTTCATCAAAAGAAGCACAGAGATAAAGAGTAGACGAATTTCCTAAAGTAAAAACAGCCGGAGTAGGATATCTATATTCCAGACCACGAAACTTAATATCAAAGGAATTGACCGTAACATCCAGACTACCGGCAGTAAAGACGGCTACCTTTGCTACAGGCCGAAATTCTAACGGAATAGTATTAGCCAGATCCAGGTACTTCTCATTATTAACTGAGAACGAACCATAAGCTCTCATATCAATGAAAAGCTGAGCACCGCCACCATAACCCCAAGTAGAGCCTTTCCAGAAGACCAGAGCAACAGGAAGCTCTAAATCATCTGATATTGCAGAGTAGGTCACTGTATTACCATAATTACCGTCAGCAAGGACTTCACTTTCCCTGTAGATCTTTATCCAGGAGTTATCAGAATAATCCCGTAAGATATATTCACCCTCAACAGTTACATCTACAGTCTCACCGTTAACACCGAACTTAGCCTCAAAAACAGTACCTCCGGCAGTAACAGTCAAATATAAAGGCTTATCTCCAATGAGATCCCATTTCTTATCTATAATTGAAAGAACACAAGCAGATCCATTCTGAATAGGGAGATAAAGAGCAGAGATAACAGTAGCAGCGGAATATGTAGCAACAACTTTCCTTGCAATTAACCCAGCCTGATTAACGTACAGATCATTCAGATCAAAAGTAAGTGAAGGAGAACTGACATTTAAGTCAGAACTGACCTTGAGTATTTCTCCGGATATCAGAGCAACATCATCATCAGATAAGCTCTTCTGTACTTTCATAGAAACAGCAGTAGGAAACGTCACCTCTAAGAACTCTTCCGCAACCGATCGAGGCAAAGTAGCATGAGAATAATGTTCTCTTTTAATATGTGCTGCGGTACTTACTTCTGCAGCACCAAGATCAAACAGAGTCAGAGCATGAGGATTATTTTCAGTAGGAGTACCCTTACCTTTATTGCTCAGATGTTTTGTATATGGATCAGTAGTATTAAAACGAAAAAAAGCACCCAAAGAATTAGATCCAGTAACAACCTCATAGTAACTCCGGTAATCATCTCCATCTATAAACTGCTGATAAAGGGAATACAGAGCAGGTAACAGCACAGGTACATCTGTTCCAGTACCGGCATATTCTGCCCGGAAATATAAAAGAGAAGTATTTATTTCAGAAACCAGATCCGCGACAGTAGTAATAACCGTACCAACAGAATCCTTTTCAAGTGTAATATTAAGATAAGCAAAACCTGTAGAAGAATCATAGTGCCTTACTGTAGAAACGGAAGCACCGGCAAGACCATCGAATCTGACAAAACGATTATTTCCCAGAGGCCCATAAAGATCTGCTCCGGCAGAATCAGTAGCAAACAATGAAAGAGTACTACCGGCAAAAGTATATACCCACTGAGCACGATCACCGAAAGTAGGGACACCAAGAGTTATATCTGTTACCTTACCCAGGATAACATCATCATCATCAAGATCAGCTAAGACCTTTGCAACCAGAGCACAGGAGAACAGCCTGAAAGTAGCTTCATTGACGTGTGTTACCGGATTAGTTCTCGTATAAGTATCCGTGTACGAAATCCGAGCAACTAGAAAGTCACCAACAGACAGAGCCGAAACAGCAACAGACTGGATAGAAGAAAACTCCCCCCGCCTCCCGCGATTATATACAACACCTTTACTGACATCCACTGCCGAAGTAGCTGAATTGAAAGACAGGAGCATACCAAAAACGATACCAGCAACATCAGGCTTAACACCCCCGGCAAAGACAGGATAAACATCATCCTGACCATTAGCAATAGCACCGTGTATCTCATTTATTTCAGATTCCTGATCCTCTTTTAAAAGATCAACATTATCTCTGGGAATATTACTATTAAAATTAGGCTTAAAAACCATAAGGGAATCCTCCAATAAAAATGTTACTATTTATTATATAAGAGGAAAAGGACAAAAGACTATTTACCTCTGGCGACCAGCCTCTTCTGATTACGGAACTTACGATCACGCATACGAGCATCCCTTAACTGCTTACCAAGAACTGACCTGTTGTCATTTTTACTAACCTGAAACTCGTCCCTCTGCTTTTTAGTGGCTTTAGCCATATTAACCGGAACATATTTCTTTTTAAGTTTCTCTGAATCATCACCAGCCTCTTCCAGCAATTTCTTGAAATCATCAGCACCTACGATCTTACCTGTTTCTTTGTTCATTTTGTACTCCTTTTAATAAATCATTTTTTATGACAAGTAACTATTGCATCTACCAGTACTTTCCTATCCTGTTCTGTTGACTGTTTTTGCATCAATCTAAGAGAGAACGCGAGTAACTGAGATCCCGGATACCTAACCATGATATAATCAGCAGAGCAAACACAAGCACCATAGGAAGAACCCTCACGAATACATGCCTCTACAAAGGAAGCCTTCCAAGCAGCCCTATTACTTGCCTCATCAGCAGTTACAGTAAAAGCAATAAGAACCACAGTAAGTACAAGTACTAACATAAAAAGTTTTTTCATCTTAAGTCTCCATTTAAAAACATTAAAAACAGAATCACATATCACTTATTCCTTGTAAATTATTCGGATACACAACATCCTCTGTAGGATGTATAAGCTTCTCAATCCCAGGAGTACGATCAAAAACAACTTTCAAATAACGCCCTTCGGCACCAATAATTCTAGCAGGACAACCACTAACAGTTATTAATATACCAGCACAAAGATCTAAATCATATAGCCGGTTTATTTCACTAAAAGGATTAGTCATGAAACATCACCTTATCGAAAGATGTTACCTTTAGAAGGCCCTTCTCTATTTTAGAAAAGCCCACAATAAAAGGAACACTAACTACAGCATGTAACCGATATACATCTTCTGTAGATGAACAGTACATTGTAAAGTAAGAAGACTCGGGAACCTCTGTCTTAACAATATGACGAATAAGGGCAGAGATCCGCGTGAATTTATGCTCTGAAAACTCCTTACAAAGAAACTTAAACTCACAGAAGGTAGTATCCCCTTTATTGGAGTGTTTTGAAGTCATAACACTCACAAAACTAACATAAAAGAACTGCTTCATTTTAAGATATATCTGCTGATATTCTTTAGTGAAACAATTCTTTAAACCTACCATAGCAATATTAGATAATTTCCCTTTATACGGAAAGATTAAGCTGAAAGACTCTTCATCAAAAGAGGGATAGTCAACCAGAGGATTCATCATAGTAACAGCAAACTGATCAATCATCTCTCTCCATGCAGGATCATCGTACCTTGGTAGAGACAAGTTAACACTCTTTTTACCATACGTAATCTTCATTTCTTCCCCTGTTTTGGATCAGCATCTGATTTCTTCTCAACTCTCTTTTTATCCGAGGCCACCTGACCCGCTTTAATGTATATCGAATAAACAGCGTTACCAAATGAAAGCACAAAAGTTCTCTCTCTCGTAGATAGCGGACTCCGCTTCATCAGGATCAGCGAACGCTGACGAAAGAGATCGTCCCGAGATAGTTTAAGGAACTCACGAAAATGAGATCTATAACGAGACAGCTCACCGGAACATATCTCTTCGTCCTGAGCTTTCTTCTTTGCAAGGAAAGAGAGATGTTGCTCTATAGTCATTTTCTTTTCACCCGATCTTTCACGCTCAGAATTAAGATTTTTAAACACAAGCTCTTTCACATCACACCTCTTTATCTTTTTGTTTTGGATTAGGTTTCACAGAAACACTTCCCTTTTTTGGGACAAAAGAATTGTCCATATATTTTATTACATCAGTTATCAAACTATTTGTCTCATTTAAGATCCTCTGCAGACTGATCAGCAATCCCTTTAAAGAAAAAGTGAAAGCAGAGAACCCTGTTTTCCTAAGCTCAAGAGCACCTTCCATAAACCGGAGATCCTTATCACGTTTATCCAGATCTTTTGAAAAAGCATCAAGCTTACAGGAACGAGCAGCGAGACTTCCAGAGACAGTCAAGCGAACAACATCCAGGAGCTTAGCTTTCTTTTTAGATCCCACAGAATCAAAACCAGCTTCCGAAAGAATACCTTCTACCGTTTCCAGAGAAAGCTCATCCGAAGTAAAGAAAGAACTTAGCCCAAAGATGGCCTTATTTAGCTCAGGGCAAATAATAAAGTCACCTTGGCTGTCGTTACCTATGTCAGACATTTTTCCGCAGGAGGCACATTCCATGGAGCCCACAAGAGGATAATCCCCGGAAGCAGAAAACACAGGACAAGAAATGAGACACTTACCTTTTGATTTAGTGTAGAAAAACTTAATACCTAAAAGACGATTATCAAACATTTTTATCTCCATTTAATAAACTACTTAGCCTTTGAGCGGATCTTCTTCTGAGTTCTCTTATATCTGTTAACAGCAAAAGAAACAGCAGTATCTCTTTTAGTAGAAAAGTAACACCGGCCAGAATCTTTAACATGTGCATTGAATAAACCGGTATCCTTTACAAAAGAAACAACAACCTTTAACCCACCAACTGAAATAGTCTCAGCTTTAGCACTCATGTAACCCCCACATAAAATAAAAATACGAGCAAGAAATGGCCTCAAACCATCAAAGCATTACTACGAACGCATCTGAACTCGCTTTCCATATCTCCCAGAACACTCTTGACAACAGAAAGGACCTACTTTACCCCTTTTTAAATTACACACCAGTGCCCTAAGCTTCTGATTTTTAAGAATAATAACTTTACCACATTCCTTACATTTATACTCTTGGCTTAAACTTAACCATTTAGGTTTTGCATGACTTTTTGCGTGAACAACTCTATCGACAACCTCTAAGTTAGAGATGTCATTATTATTAAAATCACCATCAACATGATGAACAGTTTCATTTGCTTTAAGTTTTTTGTTTAATAAAATTTCCACTAAATACTTAGGATAAGAAACTGTCCTAATATCTCCGTTATTATCCTTTATAACAACATGCTGTCTACCGTCCGACCTTAAATAAGGACCATAAACCTTGCAACTTACATACATCTAATTACACCTCTTTGCGTAAACCATTCCACCACTCCTACATGACGGGAGAGCCGATCCCACAAGAGATAAACTAAATAGTGTTGTAAAGTTATATCTAAAGGTAATCAGGACCAAACCCCCCACAAATAAAAACAAATATCAAAGAACCGTCACATCTATATAATACGGAAACTCCTCAGAAAAAGAACAAACTATTTAATTCTATAATTAAATAAAACTAAACTCAGCCATAAGAGCTAACGAAAACTCTCTATCAATTGCCTTTGTGATCTCAGGAGTCAAATACTCCGAAGCCTCAGAAGCAATCTCTTCACCAACACGAGTAGCCGCAATACATTCCCTCACCAACTTTGAGACATTCTCCAGAAGATCTACAGGGATCATACCGTACTGTAAAACACGTTTATGATAATCAGTAATAGCACCCATATCATCCATCCCAGTAATAATAGCTTTCCAGTTAATTCTAAATCCTTCCATAATATTCCCCTAAATAATTGAATTAATAACACGATCACCTTTCTCAGTAAGAGAGTACTTTGTACCGACAACAACCTTCTTTCCGGAAGTGTCGGTATCATATACATCTCTTCCTTTTACCAGACCAAGCTTCTTATACTGAGCCACATTAAAGAACACATTAACCCCGGAACTAACCTTAATCAGAACAGCCTGAACTCTTCTTAAAGCCACTTTCTCTTTTGCATTCATTTTATCAGCCATCGAACATCTCCATATCCAGTAAAATCACAACAGGCCACCCTCAACGGAACACGATAGATCTTGTCGAAAAACATAGAAAATAAGGGAGATACCCCTAACGACAAGGACGGCCTATTCTAACTTTAAAGAACGGTGAGCCTTTTAAGACTTGCTCAGGTCTCTACCTCTCAGCGTTTCATGATAACCTCCTTTTCAAAAGAACCAGAAAACAACCCCCTTAATTAAATTCAACTCTTAGTGGCATCAGGCAATGAACGAAAGTGTACTCCGGAGCTGTTTCCTTCAAAAACATTGGAGCCATACTCTTATCCTGATCGACCGAAACTTCAACTGTATCAGCATTAAAGACACCAAAGACCTCTTTTAAGTATTTAATATTGAATGCAGACACCCTGTTCAGGGAAGATTCAATAGGCATTTTATCCTCAAGCAGGATCCCACCACAATCAGCAAAGAAAGCCAGAACATTGTCTTCAAAGGTCAGACGTACCGCATTAACTTTATCATCATAAAGATCAGCATAACTTCCTATGATCTCTTTGAATTTAGGTACCGAGAGACTGTCATTGATGTGATCAAAAGTTTTACCTGTTACAGCAACGTAATTAGGGAACTTAGGAGCTATGTTCCTTGTAGTCCATGTCTCACTTCCAAAATAAAAAGAAGTGTACATTTCACCAGTACCTATCGTAATAAGATCACCTGACTTTTTACTAATCATCTCTTTCAGGAAGTCCATATCTAGTACACGATCAGCAGGTATTATGAGTCCCGGAATATTTATAAGTGAAAGCCTGTGAATGTCAGTTGTCACAAGGTTCTGATTAGCACTATCAAAGAACAGACCACTGTAAGCAATATTCTGGCTCTTCTTTGTAGTAGTAAAAGCCATCTTTTTAATTGCTTCAAACAGAGTCTTTTCGGAGGGAACAGTAAACATCTTACCATCCTTAAACTCACCAAAAAGTTCAGCCTCAATTGTAGGGTAATCATCACTGTCAACATCCTTTATAGCATTGATCTTAATTGTCTGTTTTCCAGTAAAGATTATTCTATTCTCATGCCCCTCAGGAGTTTCTTCAAAACTTATCAAAGCCTCATCACCTTTTAAAGCCTTACCTACTTTAGCAAGATCCGTGACAGCAACAAAAGCAGTAAAATCTGGACCCAAACTATAGTAAGTTTTGAGAAAAGAATGTTCAAGATTTGTAGCAAAAAAGGTTATTGCATTGTTCTCACGTACAAGCTTCACATAACTCAGAATAGTAACGGTAACACCCTTTAAAAGTCTCTCTGTTACTTTGACTGTCTTCTTAAATTCTCTTACTTTCATGATATCTACTCCTAAACAATAAATGAATGATCTGTTAAGATTGTATTCCTTTGAAACAGTATGTCAAGAAAAATAAAATATTTCTTTAATATCTTTTATTGGAAGTAAAAGAAGGAGGACTCTAAGGACTTACAGTGTCCAATTACTTAGCTTCCCACGTAGGTTTATCCATATTGAGAGGCATAAGAAGATAGGATCTATTTAGAACGTTAAGATTCTCATGAATAATGACTAAGGGATTATCTGACTTAAAATACACACCCAGGAAGCAGTGAAATTTCTCGTAAGTTTCCATAAAATCTAACAGGAACTTTGCATTAACAAAGAAAGGAGTCTCAGGTATTGAGCTATCATCCCTTGAGAGTAAAGGAAGACTTCCGGTTACACCTTCAGAAGAGATATTCATCTTGTCTCCTGTAAACTTAAACATCACAGGTATAATGGGTTTCTTGGAAGAGAACTTAACGATCTGTATTAAGATCTTCTTTAACTTATCAGCTTCAAGATCGAAGTACACCATCTCTTTCGGTGTAGGAAAATGAATCAAAGGCTTTGCCGGCTTAAATACCCGGAACACCAAAGTCGTAGTCACACTCGCAATTTTGAAGAAAAGATGTCCCTCACCACTGTGCATCAACTCGAAGCCACTGAAAGTATCAAAGATAGAAGTAACCCTCTTTATATCTTCTTCTGTAAGGATAAAAGAAGTACCTACCTTAAATGAATCAGTGGATCCATGAGCAACCCGAAACTTATCAGTAGAAATTATCTTAGTACCCTCTTCTGCAGGGATGAAATTTATCCCGGAAACCTTACCAGGAGAACGAGAACTACAGCAGAACGAAAACTTAGATAAGATCTTGAAGAAAGAAACATGACTGCAGGCAATACTTTCTAACAGTTTTAACGACACAGAATGCCCTTTACAGGCTTTAAATGGAAGAGAGTAGCTAAGATCCCCGTGAAAGAATAAATCACTGCCAAAGACCTTTATAGAGAAAACATCTGAATCTAAAGATTTAGCAACACTTGAAAGGAGACTGGAATCAACTTCAA
>Ga0307928_10002552_pt1 | contig 13980 bp, 24 predicted proteins | sample AceLakmetagen232_FD_201815 | JGI IMG/M metagenome (GOLD analysis project Ga0307928, IMG submission 201815) | Saline water microbial communities from Ace Lake, Antarctica - #232 | ecosystem: Environmental > Aquatic > Non-marine Saline and Alkaline > Saline | place: Antarctica: Ace Lake... | reverse complement strand
AAAGGAACTGCCACAGGAACAAAGTTGAAAGAGTTTGTAAAAAAGACGAAGTGAGAGGAATGTCACATAAATATTCCTTCTACGTAACAGATAAAAAACTTATAAAAAAGTTAGATGCGCTGCAAAAAAATAAGATTTTGTCTGATATCATAGAACAAGTATTATTGGCCGATTTAGACAAACAGATTAAAAGAAAAATGAAACAATTGGATAAATTAGGGGAGATATACAAAAAATGAAAGGTAAAAAGGAACATCCTGTTGAGGATTTCAAAAAAGCAGAGATAATTAAACCTAAGCAGTATGAATCAAAGACAAAACCTTTACCGGATAATCTTAGAGAGCATTATGAAAATTTAGCGATACAAGAAATGATTGGAAATAAAGAAAAAATTGAAATTGATGAGAAGATGAGGAAAAAATCGAAGATTTGCCCAGTCTGTGGGAATAGACGATTGATGGAAAAAAACGGTTATTTAGAATGTATTTCATGTGGGTATACCTGTGGTACGATTTGAAGAGATTGCACAGCTAGGAGAGATACTTAAACATAATAATATCGAGTATATATCACTCGCTGAACTATATCAGATATTGCGAAGGGTCACGAATACGCATGATGAAAAGAGACTAAAATATTTCGCCAAATTGTTAAGAGATGAAGGATATATCAAATTTACAGAGAAGGGCTGGAAATTGACAAAAGCACCCTTTAAAGAAAGATTGAAGAGACATATGATGGAAAAAAGGAGAAATAAAAAATGAATAAACAAGACCTGATGAGAACCAGGAACGATGCGATGAGAGAAGTAAGGCACTCGAACAAGATAGGCAGTCACAGAAATTGTATACGAATTAGCGTAGCCAACTCACTTGAACATGAGATTACCAAGCTCAAAATATGCTATAATCTGATAAAAGAAGGAAAGGAATTCATTACAGAAGCTATTTTTGATAACGGCTCAAGGGCGGATATTCTCGTTCTTGATGATTATAAAATAATAGAAATATTACATACTGAAAAAGAGAAGGATTGCCTGGAGAAGGCTAAGAAATATCCCGCATCATTTGAGTTGGAGATGGTGAGAGCAGATGGTTTAAGGAGTTGAAGAGATGCCTTTATTTAAAAGGAAGAAAAAGGTTGTTGAAGAGACAGTGGAAGACACAGAACCTGAAGAGAGGAAAAAAGAAGAAGACACTCCACGAACGAGATGGATACATTTCCTGAACGGGCATATCCGTAATGTTGCAATATTCTTGAATATATTGAGAGATAAGAGTATAGTTTATGATATCGACCACTGGAGGTGTACTGTACTTTTCAAAACGAAGAAGCAGGATTTTGACATGGTATTTGGCAATCTTATTTGTGGTCGGCTTTTCTGGCATCCGGGGGGATATGGGAGTAGCAGACATGTGGATTTTGATGATTATCTCCCTGACTTTCAAACATTTATAATGTCGGATTATATCATTTTCCTTTTTTTGAAGATGTGGTTTGCAAAGAATGAATACTTTACAGTAAACGAGAAGAAGGTAGAGGAGCACATAACAGGGGCATATCAGTGGGATGAGTTTATAGAGGAGGCCAAAGAGTTTATTGAACGATATGGGAATTCTGTTTTAGTGGGTACAACATATGGATAGGAGTTGAAGAGATGAGTAAAGAGATGTGGGCAAACGTAGGTGCTTGGATGTTTAAAAATCCAAAAGAATCAAATGAATTTCTGAACCGAGTAACAACGTATATGTTTTTTGCATCTGCTATTATTTGGATACCTGTCGGTGTAATAATAGGCTGTTCGTTGTAGGAGTTGAAGAGATGAGTAAAGATTGGAGAGATAAGTATATGTCTAAACTGTATACCATAATACCTGATAATACGAAAGACAGCATACTTATGCCTATCAGACTTGGAACATGCAAATTGTTTCAGGAACCTGACGGTACAAAAATGTTATATGCTAATGATAAGGGGAGAATTAAAAGATTTCTAATTGATGAAAACGATTGTTAAGGAGTTGAAGCAGGAGAAATAAAAAATGAAAAAAATAATAATATGTATAGGAATAGTAATGATGCTGTTGATGGTGCTATGCGGTTGCGTAGAAAGAACAGTGTTAGAAAGAGAAGGATATCTAAGAGATGTCAGATTGGCAGGAGTGATAAGTCAATTGATTACTCTTGATTTGGAAAACAATGAAACAATATATCCCAAACTAAATTTTTGGAGAGAGAATGTTGGTCGAGATTGGTATAACGAACTTAAACCACTAATCGGGAAGCGATTAAGAATCAAATACGAATTGGTTGATAATAGGCTAGGTGAAATCTACGAAGTTGATATTTTGAAAGGAGATGATTGAATAAACCAATTGAGATTTAATTCATTATGGGCATGGAAGAATCGTTTGTTTATTGGACGTCTCATCCAGCATAAATCTCCCATGCTCTCCAATCTTTTAGGCTCGGCAAAATGCATAGACCTTGGAGAAGATGGTGCCGGGAAAAGGCCTTTTTTGTTTACTTTCAGCCTTTCAACTATCCCATCTTCTCCTCCCTCCCGTCTTCTAAATGCGGTGATTAAATGATGAAAACTCTACGGAACACGTATCTTTGTGAGAAATGCGAGCATAGGCACTATAGTGACAGTAACATCGGTATGAAGCATTTCGTTTACAATTCTAAAAAAGAGAAAAAGCTCTTACCAGTATGCTGCATATGTGGAAGAACACTATCAACGTATTGCATAAAAAATGTTTGTGAAATCTGCTGTAAAAATATGAAATGTCCTGAGAGATACCATTGCAATATCTATCCAAAAGTTCTCGAAAAGGAAATAAGGAAAATGAAGAGGAAATAATTGAAGAATGAGAAAATTAGCAATCTTACATGGAATGTTTAATCTTGCATTGGTCATATTCAAATCTATTTTTAAAAGAGGCGTATTAATCTATAAATGTCCTAATTGCGGTCTTGTTCTTAGAAAAAGTAATAAATCATGTATGAGATGTGGTATATTGATTGATTGGAGTGGTTTCTAAATGTTCACTTATTTATTTAAAGTCGCCAAATTTACCTCCTTTATGGGTTGCCTGCGTTGGCGACAAGGATTTTTAGAATCCGTTTTTTGCTCTCTCTTGGATTCTATTTTACCTTTCATAGGAGCAGGCAACTCAATCAAAAATTATTTCAGAGTCGCCATTATCGCCAAAAAGGGTTGCCAGTGCTGGCGACAAGGTTTTTGGGAATCCGTTCTAAAGCTTCTTACGGATTCTCTTTTTACCTTTCATTTGTGTTGGCAACCCACTTCTTCTTTAGAAGAGGTGATTTAGAATTAAACGCAGAATAAATCAAAGAGGCTATTATGAGATATATATGCCAAGTCACCCTTTCTGCGATTTGAAAGGTTTTGTAAGAGAGCATAGATTGATAATGGATGAGTGGCTCAGAGCGAGTAATCCAGAACATCCATGTCTTATTGCTATAAATGGAATCAAATACATTAATAGAGGCTGGGTTGTGCATCATAAGAATGAATACAAGCTAGATAATAGAATCTCCAATCTTGACGTTCTTACTAACCCTGAGCATAGTAGAGTGCATAGCAATAAGAGATGGGAACGTGAAAACAAAGCATATCGTGAGACAGAAGATGAAAGACGGAAGATATCCTATGAAATGTTTAGAAAAACGATAGAGGGAGAGTTTGAATGAGTAAACCAAGATGTTTCGGTCATTATAAAGATAATTCCGAATCCTGTAAAAATTGTAAAATATATTATGAGTGTTATGAGGCATTGATGACTCGATTAATTAATGACCCAGAAACACCAACGATAACCATAAAATGAGGTAGTAAAATGAATAAGAAACTGAATGAGAAAATGACAGAGATTGTAGTATGTGTTGAATGCGGACATAGATATGATAGGCGTCTGCATCTTGATTTCTGTCCTGAATGCGGATGCCCATTGTGGGTGGAGGTATATGATGAGGAGACATGAAGAATTTGTGTTTGAAAGAACCACAGAAGCCAAAAGGAGGTGAGGTAAAATGGAGGAAAAACAATTGAAAAAAGCGATAATTAGTTTGTTAGTGATTTTAGTTATCACAAATGGAATGTGGAGCATAACAGGTATCTACTTTATACATGAAAGTAAATTAGGAAAAGAGATAAACGTAATAGAACTTCATTATGACATTCATGGAGATGGATTTGAGATAGCAGGTGCTTCTATATATGATGTGAATAGAGATAAAAAGATAAGTTTGGAAGACGTTGGATGCATATGGAATTACATAAACAATCAAACGAGTTCCTACCCATATGATTTCAAGGTATGGAAAACAGAGCCAAATCCATATGCAGAAAGATTATATGATGTAAATTGTGATGGTATAGTTGACAAAGCAGATATGGATTTAGTAATTAAATGGAAAAATTGTTAATTTATTTAGGATGATGACATGAAAAGAAAAACTAAAGGAAGTAAAAATGAGCATGAGTAAAAGAACAGCTATATTCTTATCAGTATGCAGTCTGATATTTGCTATTATCATTTTTTTAACTAAACGGTTTACACTATGATGAGATATACATATTGGTATTGTGGCAGTTGCAGAAGACCATTTAAAGTGTCCACTCTTGCTATGAACTATATAGAAAAATCCCATCAGCCTAAACCACATTGCCGTTTTTGCGGAAGCATGGTAACTAATAAAACATCTAAAGATGAGTATGAAAAGTATCTTCTTAAAAAAGACATTAAAAGAGATAAAACTATTTGCAAATCTCTTGATGTATGGTTCGATGGTGGTTCAATGCCTTATCTCAAAAAGAAAGAGAGAGATGATAAATGAAAACGATGTATCATTGCACTAAGAAAAAGAATCTTAGAAAAATACTTAAAAAAGGATTATTACCAAAGATGCCAAAATATATCAGATATGCAATTAAGGGAGTTTATCTTTCAGAAAAAAAATTCGATTGGATGCATATGGTGACAGAAGATGCAACAATAGCTGGTGCAATAATAGCAAAAGATGAGAACAGTCATCCAGCATATGTCTGTTTAGACGCTATACTTCCTGAGCGTTTCGTTAGTGTAAGCGTTTCTAAAAAAGAGAGCCCATGTAGTTTTTGTGAATACAAAACTAGAAAGAATATAAAAATCTCCCCCTATCTTTCTTTTTATTAACCTGAGATTTAAATCATTTTGTAAACCTTTGTGAAACGTAAATAGTATGTCTCTATTTTAGTACGGGTTATATGGAGTAATCCCATTCTGTATTTCAATTGCATTCTATTTGGATAATTTCTTTTTCATTATAGTTTATATTTATCTTTTTCACAAAGGAGTTCACTTCTGAGCTCTTTCATATCAAAATCATTATATGCCTTGTATTTCCCGTTCAATATCTCACGCATTGTCATATCAAATAGTATCTTTGTAAAATCAATGTAATCTTTTTTAACATTGTGTTTCTTCTGAAATAGCATGAGTCCTCGGTCTAGTATAATCCAATATCTAGCTGTCAGGAATCTCTGATATGCATCATTATCATCATATCCATGTCCTATGTCATATCTTTCATCGTATCCGTTTAAAAGGTCTATACCGTCTCTTCTGAATACAGCTGAGTCCAGTGTTCTGAACATCCCATCAATTCCATTCCTATCTATGAAGTAGAAATCATATTTTGATTTTTTAAGTGAAGGATGCATCTCCCATTTTTTATGCCCTGACCATTCCTCAAGTTTCACAATCCTAAGAACAAGATTTTTGTAATCAAATTTTTCATTTGCAAGCTTTATATCTTGTTTAACGATTTCAAAAAAATCAGGTTTAAGCTCTGATGAGTCATCAAGCTTTATAATCCATTCGTTTTCTGCATATGCAAAACCTGTATTCATGCATATTATGTGGTCTCTCTTGTATTTTTTTTCGCTTCTTGGAGGTGCATATGTCAAACTGTAGAAATCATGTTCAATTTCTTTAAGTTGTTTTTTTGTTTCTTCATTATAATCTGAATCTATTATTATCATCTCTGATTCATCTGATGAAACAACGAAAAGCGGTCTGAGTGCTTCTATATCTCTTTTTGTTGATACTACTATCGAAAACATATTGTCATAATGGCAAAAGCTTTAAATAAAACTATTGATTCATTTAACCAATGGTTGTTACATACATATTGATAACTACCTCTCCAGCAGAAGAACACGAAGTATATAATACTCTTAGAAAATTGAAAGATGTAAAAGAGGTACATCCTTTGTTTGGAGAGTATGACCTTATTGTAAAACTGGAAGAGGAAAGTATCGAAAAAACAAAAGGGATTATAGTCGAGGAGATTCAGGAAATTGATGGTGTGATGGATATGAAAACATTATCTTCTAATCAATTCTAAAAATCCGTCTCGTATACATATACCCCTCTTGATTTACATCTCCTTTTAACTGGGAGTTTTTTTAATGTCTTGGATATCATCCATGATGAGACTCCTGTTAACTCACTTATACGATGTGATTTGAAAGTGAAATTACGTCCTTTGTTATGGTACATATATCTTAAAGTCTCTAATATTTTGTTTGTTATAATCTCTCTTTCTTCTTCTGTTTTCAATTTCATTTTTTGTAACTCCCCTTTATATATCTATATGCATAGAAAGAAATGACTACTGCTGCTGCAAGAGCAAAACCAGATACTGCAGTATAATCAATTTGCACAATTCTGAATAGATAGTTTGCTATTTATAGTTTTTCACAGAATTGGGAAAACATCTGATATCATCCATATAAATGGTCTTAAATCCCTATGCACCAAAAAACTATATACCACTTGATATATATAGTTTCAGGCGGAGATTCCGATTTATGAATTTGTTTTATTTTTCCATCTTTCGTAGACCATAACTCCGCCTTTCCTCCCCCTGGATTAAAAAACCTTAAAAACAAGCTCTTTATTACTCAATGTCTATACATGAAAAATAAACCAAAGATAACTGTTTTAACTGTGACATGCAGACCAGGTTACATAGACACAATGGTAGAGTCTCTGAAAAACCAAATATTCAAAGATTTTGAATGGATACTTGTTGACGAGCTCTTTGAAATACGAAAGAAAGCAGTAGAAGAATATGTCGATGGTTCATTATCATTATTACATATCCCACCAAAAAAGATAAGTGAAACATCATCTGTGCCATCTGCAATAAATACTGGACTTGAGAAAGCACAGGGAGAGCTTGTTTATTTTATGAATGACTATATCTATCTTCACCCTAATACATTAAATGCACATTGGGATATCTATAAAAAATATGGACCGAAAATTATGATAAGCGGACCACTTATCGATAAGTTAGTTTTATCCGGGACATCTATATGGTATGGTGCAGGTGTGCCAACTGTTGAATATTCAACCAATAAAGGAAAAATATCATATTCTGAGCTTATGCCACCTGTAGAATGGCCTATGAAAAAACATTTTAGAAAGCCAAATAGTTATAATCTGATTTCAATATGGGAGAAGCCTTTCAAACCAAATTGGCCTATATTCAGATGTGCACCGGATTGGAGAATAGGATACATATGCAATGAGGTAGTTGATTATAAGAAAAGGATATATGCCTGTTCCTCTTCAAAATGGTGGTGGGCAGGTAGAAACGATTCAGCAGATTTAAGTCTTTTGAAATCTGTTGGTGGAATGGATGAGAAACTGGATGGTCTTCAAGGTATAGATTCAGACCTTGCTTCAAGGATGGCTAAGGAAAAAGCACATTATCTGGTTGATAAAACAGCACCTTGCTTCATTCTTCCTCATCCATCATCGAAAAATCTATATATGAAAAAATGATTTGATGTCAATATGACAACTTGTATTAGGAGGACAATATGGCTAAACCAAAATTGAGTGATGAAGTGATAATTGAAATACAGGATTTATGGGATAGTGGGGTATCAAATCCAGATATCGCAAAAAGACTGGATAAGTCAACAGGCACAATCGATAAGTATGTAAAACAGCGCAGATTGAGAGTTCAAAAAGGGCTTCCATTAAAGCCACAGCAGGAAGTGAAGAGTCCGGTCAAGGAAACTGAAAAGCATCCTATATATGCCAGAGCAATAGATGAACCACGTCAGGTCAATCTTTATCCTGCTAGAGATGCAGTATTGCCGACATATCCTGAGGTTTTAGACCCAAAAGTATGGTTGGATAATTTTTTAAAAACCTATGGCACAAGAACCAGTTTCATTAAATTACAGATAGATAGGATGGCAAGAAGAAACGATGAATTACCACATCCGCAAGACCTTCGTAATGACGTACAGCGCATGGAGTCTGGTCATAAGAATCGGTTGACAATTGATTATATAATAGAGGAATATCAATATCAGCTTGATGCTTATCTAAAAAAATTAAATGAACAAGGAGCATACCGTAAGAGAAACCAGGGAATCCCGACAAACCCCTCTTATGGTGGTCAGAACTATGGGTATCCAACTAATATGTATAATCAGCCACGTGATGGAACGGGGTATCCTCCTCAATTTCAGCAACCAGCACAGCCACAACAGTATCCACCATCTCAGAGCGATAACCGTATGGCAAGAATTGAAGATGAGCTGAGACATAATGAAGAAAGGGAAAGACAGAGACAGCAACAGCAAATAGATGAGTTGAGGAACCAATTCCATTCAGGCGGTCAGCCTGACCCTCAGATTCTTGCTCTTCAACAGGAACTAAAAGTATTATCAGAGGAAAGACGCAGAGATACAGATGATAAATTAAGAGGAATGGAGGCAAGATTAGCTACTGGAGTTGGATTGTCGCCAGGCGATGTGCAAAGAATGATAGAAAGTGAGCGGTCAAAGCTTACAAATCAGGATATAATGAACATTGTAAATGACGCTATGAGCAAACAGACTCAGGTATCTGAATTAGATATCAAATCACAGGAAGCAAAGGATAAATTTTCAATAGAAAAAATGAAATTAGAGGAGAAAGGGAAAACAAGAGACACTATAGCTAATGCTGTAAAAACTGGGTTTGGGCAGATAGGAGCTGCAGTAGCAAGAACCGCTCATGAGGCCGGCTCTGAGGAGACTGTACCTATGACAGGAGTTACAGATAATAGGCACATGTGGCAGAGTGACTGTCCATTTTGCGGAACTAGCATTACAGCTCCTTTAGACGCAAAACTCATAATCTGCCCAGGATGTGGCAAAAAACTTGAAGTATCTTCACAAGAGGGAGAAGCACAGATACAAACTGAACCAAATCAGAATGCATCTTTTACTGTGAAAGAGCAAGAACCCGTACATGAGCATCCTATTCCGCAAGATATTCAATTAACGGAGCCAAGGACCACTGAGGAAAGAGTCAATCCAAGGACCACTGAGGAAAGAGTCAATCTTACGCCAACTAGACCACAGATACCAGATAATTTCAATGAGGCAGAATGTCCATTCTGTAAGAATATGATTGCCATACCACCAAATGCAAAAATGATTGAATGTCCGATATGTAAACACAAATTGGAAGTTGGAGCTACAGAGCCTGCTAGACCAGAAGAACCTCAGGGCATTCATGAAGGAGAATATTCTCCAGAAGCAGAAATGCCACTTGATGAAAATCAACAACTAGAAACACAGGGGACGTATAAGTATCTGCCACCTGATGTAACATCAGATTTTACATCAGAAGAGGAAGATATAATCGATGGAGCTGCTGGAGAATCTGAGAAAGAAATTGAAAAAACTGCACCTAGCACTGATATAGTAGATAAGCCTGAAGTTCCTAAGGATGTTCCCGAACCACCATCTGAGACCACTGCTGAGTCTTATGTATGTCCAGAATGCGGAAAAACCTACGACAATCCTAATTCATTGCGAGGACACAGATTGCATCATTTCAAGCAAGCAATAAAAGATAAGAATAAAAAGAAAGGTAAATAAATGGGCTTAAACCTCGGTCTTTTTAAAAGTTTTGCGAAGAATCTAGGAGTTGAAGTAGGAGTAAACATGGTCCGAGGTTGGTTAAATCAACATCTTAAAGATATAACACCAAGTGATTTATATGAAACTATAATAAATAACAAAGATTTATGGTCTTTAACTCCTGATGAAGTAAGAGGAGAGGGGCTAAAGCTTAAAGGAACATGGGGAAATCTTTTTGAGAAATATGAACACCTTATAACGACTGAGCTACTATTGCAATGGATGCATGAAGACCATCCTAATCTTTTCAGTACGATAATAAACATACCAGCTAAATATGGTCAGGATGCAGGAGTTATATGGTTTGACCGTCAGGTGCAAAACATAAAGAGTCAGATTATCGACATGTGAGTTGTCATCATGAAGGAATACATCTATGGGCAGGGTAAAAGACCATCATCTGACATAAAAAATGCAGATATTGTTCTTGAAGAAGCATACAATATTGCAGATGAACTTGGATTCAAACCAGTCTTATGGCATGGGACATGTCTTGGTTTTTACAGGGATGGAACTTATACCTATACAGATAATGACCTTGATATCGCAATTTCTGGTTCTGATAAAGAACGTGATATTTATTTCAAAAAGCTTTTAGATAGTGATTTTGAAAGAGGGTTCGGTGAGAATCATTTCATTAAGAACAAAATCATGCTTGATGTATACACATACGATGGTGAATCTGAGGATATTAAATATAAAGCTAAATTTTATAACATCCCTTCGCCCATTGAAGAACATCTAAAAGAAGTGTTTGGCAATGATTGGAGAACTCCCAAGCACAGTGTTGGCGGTGGGACAATGTTAACTGCAGCCGAAGAACTTCCAGTTGGTACTTATCTAATCACCTCAGAGAAATTTCAAGGACAAGCACGTGTTTCTATAAAGCATCAATCATTATCTGGTGGAACCCCTCATGCATGTCTAAAATGTGGTAAAACATTTATCGCAAATGAAACAAGAAGATGTCCAAAATGCGGATGGGCTATATGTCCTTTTTGTGGTGGTTGTTACTGCAAGATTTCTGTAGAGGCTCAGAAGGCAGTTAATTCAGTGCTCTCTGGAAATGATGCATTTTTTTTAATTTCAAACAGTTATCTTTTGGTTTGTATAGATGATGGTGTTCTAGTTAAAATGGTAAAGGAAGCTGAGGTTGAGACTGATGAACCAATTTTCCTTAAAGAGTAAGCTATGTTACTGTAGAGTTTCTTTCTTGCCGATTATCCACAGATAGTCGCCTTCGCTTTTTTTATCGACCCAAGCATCCTCATTAGAGTCTCTATAGCGAATCTGTATCTCGAATCCAATTTCTTTTAAAAATCTTCTCAGGGTTTTAAGTTCTTCAGGATTCTTTATGTTGAATCCATCTTGTGGTTTGCGTGGATAGTTCCAGAGATATCCTATGCTTATTAATATCAAAGCTTTGTCGCAGGTGACTCTTCCTAGTTCATACAAGAAGCTCATTCTATTGTTTATGCTTTGGAAGGTACTATCACATACCATACAACCTATGGAATTATCTGGGAATGGAAGAGCCTCTGCTATGCCATTTACATATATGTGTTTATCTGAAGGGTGTCTCTCTTTGACATATTTTATGAATTCTATGCAGGGGTCGTATGAGGTGCATTTATCAATTGTATAGTGTAAGGCATCTTCAATGAACCCGAATCCTATCCCTATGTTTAAGACTTCTTTTATGTCATATGTCGCAAGTAACTCATTTATTAACCTCGCTCTTGAGAATGGTCGTGTCTCCTCAAGACCTGAATATTTCTCAGCCCCGTTTTTAGCTATCTCATTGTATCTCTGTATCTCAAAATAATATGATGAGTATTCATTTATTTTTGGCGGTAAAAGACAGGTAACTCCATCTTCCTCATAGTATCGGTGTTCACATTTTGGGCAGTAAAGATTTATTAATTCAGTGTGGCACACTGGACATATAAAATCAGGCATTATTCTTCAACCTCCTTTTTAGACTGTATATTGCTATTTCCAATCCACTTACTTAATAATTGCTCAACGGTCTCTCTATGGAGCGTCATTATTTCTGTTTTATAGAACCAATGTCCAATATACTTAACATCGCAACTTGGACAGCAATAGTCAGTATCTATTGTAATGTGTGTATCTCCCTTATTTGCATACATGCAAGTGCTTACAATTTTCATTTCTTTACCACATGACTTACAAGAATGTACTATTCCTGGTTCTTCATCAACTATTTTATATTCTCGCTTCATTATTCTTCAACCTCCTTGATGGTATTATAAGAACTGCAGCTACCAGTCCGAATGCACCTGCAACTCCAAATGCGGAGCCATATCCAAAACTGTCTATTATAGCACCTAGCAATACGCCCTGGACTGTTGCCATTGCTTTTCCTACAGCGTTCATACAGCCAACACCAGTCGCTGTAAGCTCTTTTCCAAGGTAATCGGTAGGGGTGAGGAAATAACACACTTCAAGCGCCTCTATGCCTGCTCCACAGACCATTAACACTCCTATTATCCCCCATGCAAATGAAACATCAACAATTCCAACAGCTGCACCTGCTATGCCTGAGATTACCATTCCGACACATATCATTATCCATCTTCTGTCACAGAATGTTTTGGTATCAGCAAGCCACCCCATTATGAGGCTTCCGAATATACCACCTATCTGAAATGTCATAGCTATAATGGCAGCTTCAAATATGTTTGCCTGTGTTTCAAAATAGAGATATGCTGGTATCCATGTAATCATCGCATATCTAACAAACTGGCAGCATCCGTAGCTGATATCAGCTGTGACAAGCCTCCAATCTCCAAGTGCCTTCCTGTAGCTTTCTCCCATGTCTTTAAGCAAAGGCTTTGTTTTTTTCTCAGGCTTTACACCCTGAGGATTATCTCTTGCTAGCACCCAAAACATGATTGACATCATACCTATCAGAACTGCAGGAACAAAAAATACTAATCTCCAATGTATCGTAAATGCAAGCCATCCAGCTAGAGGTAGTATTAGAACAGATGCAGCACTCTGTAGGCATTCGCTCATTCCAACTGCTTTCCCCTGCTGATTCTTGTTAAACCAGTTCGCAACAAGCTTCAGAGAACTAGGATATCCCATAGATTGGAAATATCCATTGACAAACCATGAGAGTATAAATAATTCAAAAATAAAACTTCCACCCATTGCAAAGTTAGCAACCATGCTTCCGAGTGCACCAAGAGTAAACATTATCCTTGGTCCACGTCTATCTACAAGAAAACCATTTATCAACTGCCCTATTGCGTATCCAGCTGTCAATGCAGTAGCAATCAATCCTACTGTAAAGCTTGACAAAGCGTATTCTTCTTGTATAAAAGGTATCGCTATTGGGTAATTGTATCTGCATAGATAATAAAAGAAATACCCCATGCTGAAAAGAAGCATTATCTTTATTTTACTGTTAATATTATTCATCATATCCGCTCTTTAAAATATCTGTTTTTATTTTCAAAAAAGTCATCTATCTCTATCTTTTTATTTTGAAGTATTATATGGGAAACATTCATTTTTTTAAGTATACTTGCCATCAGCTTGGTTGAAGATATCCCTTCTGTGTATGCGAATTCTATAAGCTGGCCGCCCCATTCTTTTAAAACCTCTATTACTTTTTCTCTTGTTTTGCTCTGTACACCAGTACGCCAGTCATCTCCGTTTGTAACAAAATCAGGTCTAATCATCCTGAGGTTCTCTGTAAAATCAAGAGTGTACTGAGGAACTACTTTCCATACATCATCTATGCTTTCGATTACAGCTTTGCGTTGGTCATAGCTGCATGCTGGAATCCATTTGTAGCTTGAAGCTGCCTCGTCTGTAAGCAATCCCACTATGACTTTTCCTAGCTTCCTCGACTCTTTTATTATGTTTCTATGCCCTGCATGGAACCCAAAATCTGTAATCATGCTTGTGTATACTATTCTATCATCGCTTTTTATATCGTTC
>Ga0307928_10002551_pt1 | contig 13981 bp, 22 predicted proteins | sample AceLakmetagen232_FD_201815 | JGI IMG/M metagenome (GOLD analysis project Ga0307928, IMG submission 201815) | Saline water microbial communities from Ace Lake, Antarctica - #232 | ecosystem: Environmental > Aquatic > Non-marine Saline and Alkaline > Saline | place: Antarctica: Ace Lake... | reverse complement strand
TTAATGGTTCAGTTGCAGGAGAAAGTTTAGCAGAAACAACTGGTGGAACTTCAACTTGGGCAATAAGAAAAACTGTTAATATATCAACTGAATTAATACCTCTTTCAAAAATAGAATATCATAGTGTAAGTGGTTCATATGCTATGAATATTTATATGAAATATTTTTATAGTGATGTAACAGACGAAGTAACACCTACACAAAGCACAACTAATACATCTTATAGTGGATTAAAAACTTTTACAAATCCACAACCAACAAAATTAGTTACTAAGGTTGAAGTTTGGACAAATAGTAATTATTCAATTCATGATACTTATACTAGAAACTTGTATATTTATGGATTAACACCAGCAAATGCAATTATTCAAACAAATGCAGAAACAATTACAGCAAATCCTGTAGCTCACCAAGTTTATTGTCATAACACTTTAGCAGGAACAGGAACCATAACTTATGATATTTCTTTTGATGATGGAAGTACTTGGGTAACAGACCAAGAACTTAGTACTTATAATTCAAGTGTTCATGCTGGAACTGAGATGATATTAAAAATAAATTTAAATGGAATTGGAACTGGAAATACTTCAGCAGCAAGTGATTATTCTATTATGCTATTTTATTAAAATGAAACATTCAAACCAAATACCAAAAATTGAAAGAGAAAAAATAAAAAAATCAAACTTATTATTTGAAAAAATAGATGAACTTGAAAAAAAGATTAAAAAATTAGAGGCTAAAAAATAAAATGGGAAAGAGATGGGCAAATAATAATTATTGTGACTTAATACCGGATGTATTTTTTGGTGTAGACCTTTCAAAATGTTGTTACGATCACGATATGGCATACTGGAAAAAACCAATAACTAGAAAAGCAGCTGATTTACGATTAAAACTTTGTATTAAACGAAAATATCTTAAAGCTGGAAAACCCAGACATGCTAGAATAATTCCTAAATGTCTTTATATCGGATTAAGAATCGGAGGATGGATTAGATGGTAGACAATTATATCGATGCTAAAACATTTAATGATTTCAAGTGCAATCAAGAACAACTAATTGTAGTATTAAATCATACTATGACAAAACTAACAGTTGACGTTCAATGGCTAAAAGCTCAGGGTAAATGGGTAATTGGATTATTAGGAGGAATATTTGTAGCAGTTATAGCAACTGTTGTAACTAAATTAGTATAAATCATAATGGCAAAAATTAAATTAATCGATGCAGGTAAGATAGACCCTTTAGGATGGAAGAAAGTTGGAAAAGGCCTAATTATAGCTCTTTCTGGAGCAGTTCTTACATTCTTAGTAGATTTACCAGCAGCGTACGATTTTGGACCATATGCAGTAATAGTAGCAGCCGTAATAGCTACTGGAGTTAATTTCTTTAGGAAATTATTAACTACATATGAATCTAAATAAAAACATTTAAAAAGAATGAAAATAGTCTATTTCTATAGTACACCCTGAAAAAATGATATTTCACAACTACTTATACAACATAAAAGGAGGTTCTAAAAATGGAAAATAAAGCTTTATTAACTATTTTAACTGTTTTAGTAGTAATTACTGCATTGATGTCTTTAGGGGCTCTATTGCAATCTAATTTATCATCAACCGATGTTACTAAAATTGTTAAAGAAGAAATCGCATTAATCCCTGTTCCTGCGCCTGTACCTACAGCTGCAGAAATTGCAGCTGCAGTAGTTATCCCTGAGATAACTATTCCGACAGCAGAGAACGCAGATAACGAATTGTTAAATGTATTCTTAAAGGAACAATATCAAGACGACGTTGATGAATTAGAATTAGCTGCATACGACGCAGTTCTTGCTGAATTCGACGAAGAAGATCTTGAAGATTTCTTAAAGGAAAATATTGAAGGTTTCGACACACTTAAAGATTTCGGCTTAAGTGATTTTGACGATGATGAAACTGTAATATCTATTACTGCTCTTGGTCTTGAAAAAGATGAAGATAAAACAGCAGATGTTACTATTGAAATTGAAGTTAAATACACTCTAGAAGAAGGTCAAGTTACTAAATTTAAGAAGAAAGTTGCTCTAACAGCATCAGTTCTTTTCGATGAAGGTGACTTCTCAGATGAAGATGTTGAATTAACTTTCAGTCTATAAGTTTTCTGATAATTAGGAGAAACTGGTACTCTCTATTACTCAACCAGTCATGAGTCGTGGTATCCATCACGAAGACGTGAAAATCGTCATTTTATTTTATATCCTTATTACTTTATAATAAAAGGCTCTCAGAACACTCTTAAAATGTATTCTGCAATCACTGTAGAAGTAAACTATGAGCTATTTCAGCGCTATTATCCCAAGAATATCTTTTCGCTGTATTTAAGCAGTTTTCTTTTAGAATATGTAATTGATCTTGATTGTTGTAGCAGTACCTTAGAGAGCCTCTAAGCTCAGTAATATCTGGAGTTAACCATTTAATTCCTTCATACATTACGTCGTGTTTAATCTCTTCTAATTCTCCGCTATTAATCCATCCGTTTATATTATCTTCGATATAATCTGTTTGACCTCCAAAGTCTGTAGTGATAACTGGAAGACCACAAGCTAATGCTTCAATGCAACCAAGATGAAATGCTTCTGCTCTTGTTGGTGCTACAAATACATCTCCCGTATTGTATAGTTTATTTAATGCTTTATACGGAAGATTCTCGATACTAAACTTTAGTCCGGGTATATCGGGATTAGTTATTTTTAATTGTTTTATAATATTAGCAATATCTGGAACACCATAAGCTGGATTAATTTTAACTAATAAACTAACATTATCTTTAGAAGTAAATTCTTCTAAATAAGCTTTAAGAAGATATTGAGTTCCTCCCCTATCTTGTAAATCTCGTAATCCTTTATTAGTTACAAAAGTAAACTTTTCTTTTTTAATTTCAATCGGAAAGAATATCGTAGAATCCACTCCATGGGGAACTATTTTTATTTTATCTACCCATTTAGGTAACTGAGTGTCAATAGTTCCTTTAACTGGAAGAGTATTATAAACTGCGTCTAATGTGTGTTGGCTTGGAACCCATATTTGATTTACTCTGTCATCGTTTAATATTTTTAACCATCCAGCTGGTATTCTATCTCCTTCAAAAACAAGGAATCCGATAAACTTTTTACCTTCAGCTAAATATGGTTCCCAACTATTTGGTGTTGCAATCATTAAATTAGTATCACAACTTCCAGCATCTTTCTTAATCATTTTCAACTCTTCATCTGAACAATCTAAATTCCATCCTTTAGTTAAATTAGTAGAAAGACTAATATTAATATCATCAAATTTATTTAAAGCATTAGTAAGTTGTCTAGTATGTGAACTATATCCATCACAACCAAAGAATGATCCGATTATATTTAAGTTTATCATTAGTTCTTAACCTCCGGTTTATCTATTTTCTCTGATCTAACTGATTGACTATTTGCAAAGCATTCTTTACATCTCCATCTTTGATGAACTGTTGTTTTATTATACCTTAATCCGTTTTTCATAAGATTAGTAGATCCGCAATTTGGACAAGCACACATCTTTCCTTGATACAGCCCAAGATTCGGATGATTCGTAATCCATGGTAAGAACTTGTAATATAATTTCTCTAATAATATAATATCTTGAATATTATATTTTATCATATGCTTCCAAGCAGTCTTATCTCCTATCATACATTTTAACCATAACTCAAATCCCTCATGCTCTACTTTCTTTCCGATTTTAAAGAACTTCCCTAAGTCGTCTAATTTATTAGAACTGAACCCAAAATATTTCTTTGCTAATTTTAAAGTATCAATTGATTGATAAGATGAAGGCGCTGGTAATCCGTGATATATAAATCTAGCATTAGATTTTTTAATATCATATTTATCTCCGTTATGTGCAATTACCACATCTGCTTCATCTAATAATTTCCATAGCTCTTTAACTACTTGGAAATCATCTTTTTTATCTTCATTAAATATTTTAAAGTCTGTTAACTTTGAAGTAATAACTTTTTTCTCTCCAAGCCATTTTGCTGCAAAGCATAATATATACCAATCATCTTTAAACTGAATTACATTCTGCTCATACTTACCCCAGGTATAACCTAAGTTGGGCGCAGTCTCAATATCAAATACTAATATTTTCGGGTTACGCATATTTCTTCTCCCTTAATTTTTCTTCAATTATTTTCATTTTTCTAATAATTTTTAATAATGTAAATTCAGTTAATCCAGTTGTTCCAAGATATCTTTCCATTTCAGCACTCTGAGCTGAAGTAAGTGTCATTTTATCTCTGAACTCAAATGCTCTCATTGTTTACTCACCAAATTTGTTATTTTAGTTAATTCTAAAGCTGTATATTCTTTCTCAATTAAATTATGCTTAACATTATAGTCATGTAAAAAATCTCCATGATCTGCATACATTTTCTTTACTGTTTCTTCAAATACGTCTTGATTAAATTTCGTCATATTCATAGTTCCTCTTTCTCCTCCTGATGGAGTAATTAAATGATAGTTAATAGCTCCAGTATGAACTCCTAATTTGAATCCTTTAAGTATAGCTTTAAAACTAAATATTTGTTCTTCTCTAAATCCGTTCTTAGATAATCTATTAGAATAATCAACTCCCGCTTCATGTAATTCTCTTTTATATAAACAACTACTTCTAAAATGATGCGTTGGTAATATTTCTTCTTCAATGTATTCGTATCCACAATCATCCTGATTTATAATTAATTCACCTTTATCGTTTAATCTACATTCTCCGATAATCGGTTTAACAAAACTTATTTCTCTTTTAGTATGTCCGCCAACATACGGAAAGACTGAACATCCTATTAAATCATAACCAGCGTCAATTCCGTTCATAAGTTTTTCTAGCATATCTAATTTACAAATTGAATCATCATCAATTCTACATATAAAATTATGTTTAGTATTCTTCATAGTATAATCTACTAATTGCTGCCTTGCCTTAGATACTCCAGAAGCCGTATTATTTCTAATTAGTTTTATATCATGTCCTTCAATTTTTAATCGATTCATAATATAAGTAATAAAATAAAAATGCTGTAATGGAACACTAGAACCATCGTCTAAAATATAGACATCAAACTTCTTATAGGTTTGATTTCTTAAACTTTCAAGTAGTAATGCAACCTCTGTTGCTCTGTCCTTTGAACATATATGTATTGCTATTCTATCCATTTTATAAATTTAAAATTCTATTTTCTTTAATATGGTCTAAACAAATTCTATCTATAACATCTATCCCTAGAAAATTATAAATAAAGTGTTGTTGCATTATACTATTTAATATAACTACATCTATAACTATAAAATTAGAAGGATATTTGGTAACTAATTTGTTGACCGTAATATAATAATCATCCCAAAATTTACTTATAGCTTCTTCTATTGGAATGTTTCCATAATCTGGAAATGCATTATCATAATCATTATGAGGAATACTTCCATCTGTATGAGAATTATTCCAAAAATTATGTTTATTACATTTAGCGATATATGAAGGAATTACTTTTTGTCTATCTCTAGTTAATACTACTATCTTAATATCAGGAATTTCTTTAATAAATCTTTCTAAATAATTTAAGTACCATGCTCCAGTATCAGAATAATATTTTGTATTTATTCCCTTAAAATGATTTAATCTTGCTTTAAATTGCTCTTCATTAAAATCCCAATCTAATACTGGACTAAATTCATGAGTAGCTATTGAATTTTTACAACTTCCTAAAAGTATTTGTAAACTTTTAGTTCCACATCTTCCAGTTCCGCATATAATTATTTTAGTATTTTTCATTTTTCAAATAGCATTAGTTGATCTTTATATAAAAAATCATCAGGAGTTTTAATTAGTTTTAAATGTTGATTAGTAAATTGTTTAACCCACCATTCTTTATCTTCTTTAATAAGATGAGTTGGGTCATTATATAAATTAGGATCTCCAATCATTGGAACTGATATTAATATATATTTTTTAGATGCATTTATTAAAGTTTTAATTGCATTATCTAACTCTTTATATTCTATATGCTCTAAAACATCAATAGCCATACTTAAATCTGAACTACCAACAACTCCTTTAGTAATATCTCCGAATAATGTTGGAACATAAGAAGCGTTAATTGCAAATTTACTTAATTCATAACCAGTATATTTTTTTCCATACTTAGTTATAGCAAAACCATAAGGAGCTTTTCCACAACCAATTTCGGTAATAGTTTCACAATTAAAAAATTCTAACCATTGTTTAGTCATTAAAAAATGTTTTACTTCTAGATTTCTATCTCTAAAATAAATTTCGTCTTTATCAATATCAAATTCGTCTAATATTGATTGCGGCAATAATCTAATATCAAATTCACGTATCGGATACATAGCAAATAAATGAGCACGAACCCATTGTTCTAAGAATAATTTATCATGAGATCCTTTAGCGTCTAATCTTTTTAATTGGCCGTCATATCTTTTTTTAATATCCCAGATTCCTCCGCAGTATGCTAAATGAAATAAAATTACAGTAACTAAAAATCCGCTCTCATCATTTTTAACTCCTTCAAGATGAACATGTTCTCCAGCCGGATAATATAATTTATCAGTTAATTTAAATACTCTAGTTAACGTTCGATGATGCGGAACAGTATTATCAGTTAAAGCTAAATTTCCAACAAAATGTTCCATTCGAATATCAAAACATTCAACTCCAGTAGGATTAGTAGTAAGTTCTTTTTTAAGTTTAAGTATTCCGTTATCTGATAAAACTTCATCAGCATCAATAGTAATAATCCAGTCTCCGATATGATTTAATTCTTTTAATTTATCTAATACATAAGTTTTTTGAATTGACGCCATTCCAATTTTAGTTTCATCAAATTTATTATGCCAAATATCTGCGCAATATTCTTTTGCAATACCAATAGTACTATCATTTGACCCACCATCTAGAAAATATATTTTATCACAACCACTAAGACTTTTTAAACAAGGTCTTAATGTTTTTTCACAATCTTGTCCATTAACTACACCTATCATTTTGAATAAAACTCCTGTAACTGTTTTAATTCTTCTAAAGTAACTTTAATCATTTCTAAATTACTAGCTCCTTCTTTAATATTAATTAATTTATTTTTTAATTCTCCACCAATATCTGAAGCATATTCAAAATCTACTAAATATAGTGATCCGTTAGAAGTAATAATAATGTTTTCTAAATTAATATCTTGATGAGTAATATTATGCTTGTTTAATGTATTGTAAATATAATACATTGCTTCTTTTACTTCAGAATTATTTAATGATATGCCTTGTCTAGTTATTAATGTTTTAACATTATGTCCGTAAATTGCTCCCATTAATATTTCATCTTTATTATGAGAAATATATACTGGAAAATATTGCTCATCCTCTACTTGTTTTAAATATTTTGCTTCATTATCAAATGAATGATTATCATCGATTCTTTCTTTTTTAAATACTCCATTAGAACTTAAATAACATTTTGTTTTCGGAGTCACAACTAATAACCTATATTCTCCAATGTCATTAAAACATTTCCAAATAGTTCTAGGTCCCCATCCGTTTATTTTACATATTTTATAAACATACTTAAAATATTTTTTCAAATATTTTTCACAATCTTTATCATTCTTTAATCCTGGATAAGCTCCAGCTTCTCCCTCATATTGCAATTCTATAAAATTAACACTAGCATTCTTAGAGCACCAATCAATTATTTTTTCTACTTCTTCAATCCCATTTTCATGCATAACCCAACTATGAACAGCCAATCCTAATATACAATCAACTGGTCCAATTTCTTTTAACTTATCTAATGTTATATTCGCATTTATAAAATCTACATTCTCAACATTATTTTCTTCTTTCATTTTATTAGCAAATTCAATAGCTTTAGTATCATAATCAATTCCAATAACTTGTTTTGCTATTGTTCCCATTCCAAAACTAAAACAACCAATATTACATCCTAAATCTATTACAGATTTATCCATAAATATATAACTGTCTGCTATTCTGCTTAATCTTACTGCGCTATCTGTTCTTTGATGAGCGTCATTTCCATACCAATTTTTATGATAAAACTTATCTGGGGCAGTATTACTTCCTCTATACATTCCATTAATTATTGTCATGTTTCAATTTTTTAAACAGTTGTTTAACTTCCTTTTTCATTGTATCTTTTGGCTTATATATTTTAGATAACTTTTCATTACTAACTTCGTAATCTCGTTCATCTATTTCTAATTCTTTAATTTCTAATTTAGCTCCAGTTAATTTAGCAATTTCTTTTCCAATTTCTAATATTGACTTATTAAAAGCCACACAATTATAAATTTGTTTCTGTGGACCCTTCTCGAATTCTTTAATCAGTTTACAAATTGTCTTAGATAATTCTTCAGTACTAATAAACGGTCGTCTTTGTTTACCACCAAATACTGTTACCTTACCTTCGTCAACTGCTCTTTTTGTCATGCCGGGAATTACTAAATCATATCGCTGTGAAGGACTTGCTCCGTAAACAGTTCCAAATCTACAAATGATATAATTATCTAACTCGTCTTTTATCTTTTGTTCATTCATCATTTTAGTAATTGCATATAGTCCTATCGGATTAGGGATTGTCTTCTCTGTTACAATTCCTTTTTTCTTTCCATATACTGAACAAGTAGAAGCCATAATTAAAGGCACGTTATGGTATTTACAATATTCGATTACTTTATTTGTTCCCTCAACATTAGTTTTATAAGTATCATTAACATCTAATTGACAATTCGGTTCTCCTACAACTCCAGCTAAGTGAATTACTAAATCTACCGGTTCCCAAAGTTTATCATCGAATGAATATATCGGATTAAACTTTACTCGTATGTCTTCTTTAATATCTCGCTTTATATCAAATCCTAATAGCATATTTAATTGGTTATAGAATGTTTTTTCAATTTGGGTCTTTAATACACTACCAATGTATCCTTCGTCTCCAGTTATTAAAATAGTTCTTATCATTTTTTATATAACATTCTCCTTATTATCTTTGAAAGTCTACTTAGGTGAAATATTTCAGGACTCATTGCTCTATCATCAACATAAATTTCAGCTGTTAATTTGTCACAAACTAATGCATCATACTTAACTCCAATCTTGTCTAAGTAAATTTTAGTTATCTGTTTTAAATTTTGTTTTCTTGCAGTATAAATATAAATAGTATTTCCCTCGTCATAAAGTTCATTTACCGCTTCAATCATTTCTAAATCTGATTCTATATTTAAAAGATAGTCATAACTAAAGTTAGTTATTTTCTTTTGCTTTGTTAACGTTCCGTCTAAATCAATTGCATATCTCATTTAAAACTTTGATAACCTCCTTTTGTTGTTTGCCGGACACCTGAGGCAAGACTATTTGATGATCGTAGATATATTGCGAATTAATTGAAGTACTTGAAGTTGGTTTATATCTCATTCTAATATCAAAAGTTTTTCTTAATTTCTTTCTTTTCTTTTCGTTCATTGTTGCATTAATATATACTATTTCATTTGGAATATTTTCAAAGTATGGACAACCATATGTCCAACTAAAATATTGTTGATTCAAATTCATAAGGTAATAATCATCAATCATAGATTTTCTACTTAATTCTAAAGTTAAATTTTGTAAGTTATAATATAAATAACAAGCATTTAATTCACTTAATCTTCCATGCTTAGCTCTTAAATTTAAAACTTCTTTATAGATTTTTCTATTGTTTGTAATTACGCAACCTCCTTCACAACCAGTAATAACTTTAGCTGGACTAAAACTAAGTATTTCTCCTAAACCTCTTCCATTGCAAACTGGATTACCCAAGCAATGAGCTGAATCATAAATAGTAAATTTATGCTTAAAAGTTTTAGTATTTCCAAAAGTCATATTCGGAATAAATAAACTATCTGATTTTAAGTCAGGTTCTTCAGCTATCCATTCAATCATATCAACATCACAGTACTCTTTATGTACTAAAGGGTACATCCAACTAACAATATCTTTAGTACTTTCCCAAGTAAAGTCTTGCATTAAAATATCTTTAATAGTATAATGTTTTTCTACAGCTTTCAACAATGTCATAAATCCAACTGTAGCACTTGAAAGTAATACACAATATTTACAACCATGTATTTGTTTAATCTTATCTTCGACTTTCTTAGTCCATTCCCCTGTTACTAAATTATTAGAGGTATGAATTTCTTTAAATCCTTTTTCTACTTGATTCCAACTTGGTCTCGATGGGTATATTAATTTCATTTTTTAGCTTTTGCCTCATAATATTTACAATTAGCATCATTATTTAATCTTCCATATGTATCACATTGCTTACAAATTGAGTATTCTCCATAATGAATGCATAAAAACATATCTTTATACTCTTCACTTTTTTTACTATCAGCTTCTTTTCTTAATCTCTCATCTAATTTTGACATTATAAAATCTCAACCTCCCACATTCCTTTATTTTCTGGATACTTTTTAACTGTGCATTTATGATTGCTAATGAACTCATTAATAGCTGGTTGAATTTCAGGTTTATATATGGGGTCATGGAAAAATATAATTGTTCCTTCTTTTATTATTTTATCGATAACTAAGCATTCAGCTTTTACTTGTTTATAATTATGATAAGAATCAACTAAAATGATATCATATTGTTTATCACTTTCAAAAGTTCTAGAGTCTTGTATTAAAAAGTCTGCATGATTATCAGCTAATTTTTCAGCAATTGGAAATGATTTAATATCTAATGACGTTAAATGTCCTCCTACTTTTTCGATAGCATTTAAAAAAGCAATTGAACTACTTCCTTTCCATGTTCCAAATTCTAATATTTCTGGGCCAACAAAATCTAATGCTCTATCATGTAGCATTGGAAGAAAATTTCCAATATCTTTATCTGTTAAAATTCTTCTTAATAATTCGTCTTTAATATTCATTTCCTAAATCCTCCACTAATTTAATCCAATCTAATTTTTTAGTATCTAAATTATAATTCTTTAAAACATTAAGTTGTCCATTCTTTGACCACATTTCCAGTTTATCAGGATTGCTAAACATATATTCTAATTTTTTAACTCCATCTTTAATGCTACAAATTCCTCTTTCAACTGCCCAACTACCAGTAAGAGAGCCTTCTATAATTTCATTACAATGAGCGTCTGGGTTTTCATCAGGATCTGTTCCAACTAAATCTATTCCAAGTCCAGATTCTTTATCTAATACTAATTCTTTTGTAGTTGTATAATTGGTTGCTAATACCGGAACTCCACATGCTTGTGCTTCTATTAACGGTATTCCAAAACCTTCACCCGAAGTAGTCAATAAGAATATATCCATTGCGTTATAAACATTTTTCATATCTTTAAAGTTAAATCCTTTATAATATCTTGTCCCTGTAAATACTACTCTATTCTCAATTCCATATCTTTGAATTAATGATTTAATTGGGAAGACTTGCGCAGCATCCTCTGGGTCTAAATGTAATAGTAACATAGCATTTGGATTTATTTTTGCATATAATGCCATCATTTTTATTGTTCTATCTAACATCTTTCTACCTTGATTTCTTGCAACTACTCCAATTACATCTCTACCTTTTAATCCAAATTGTGCTTTACAATTTTCCTTTTCTTCTTTACTCATACAAATATAATTTGACACATCTATAAAATGAGGAATATGTTTAACGTCTAAGTTATAAAGTTTTTTACATTGTATTTGGCCAAATTTAGCCATAGCAACTGGACAATCTACTTTCTTTAATATTGCTTCACAACCTAATGGTATTCCTGCACCTCCGTCTGACGGAAACCAGAACACACTTTTTGCTGGAGATAAATCAACTTCTAATAGCCAAGGGTATAACATAAAAGTATCTAATAAAATTATTAGAACATCAATCTTATTTTCTTTAATATAATTTGATAAAACATCTTTGAAATATTGTTCTCTTGCTTGCCCAATAATTTTAAAATTTAATTGTCTTCCATCTTCAAACTTAATTGGAGGTTCTAAATTCTGCCCTAAATAAGTATGAGCAAATAATATTACATTATGTCCAGCCTCTACTAAAGCATTTCCTAAATATTTGTTTTGGTCTGCATATCCTGTACATAACATTGGACTATCTGAAAGGATTGCAATGTTTAATTTTCTTTTAGTCATATTATGATCTCCGTAATTTTCGTAGTTACTTTAATTAAATCTTTTTGGTTTATTGATGAAGCTTTTGCTCCAGATTCAAGAACTAAACAATTTCCAGATTCAATAATTTTTACCAATACTCCTTCCCATTTACGATTTAAATGACTAGGTAATGATAAGCCAATTAAATTTTCTGCGTCTCTTATCTTTAAAACTCTTATTTTCCTTAATCTATTATTCTCTTTCATTGTAAATTGTTTTCACCTACTTCCTTATTTATACTTTTTAATTATTTAAAGTTTATAAAGGTTTCCCTGAAAAACTTTAAACTATTTTATATCTCTAATTTCTCCAGTTTCTTCACAAGTTTCTTTTATTTTAATAAAAGATTTTTTTCCTTTTATCTTAATTGTTTCATACTCTCTTTCCCAAGCTTTAGTTCCTTCATCTTTACTAAACATTGGAGATTTGTTCATCGGTTTACCGTCATTTAGCTTATGCCAAAAGCCTAAATCGTTTGGGACATAGTTATAACCGTCTCTAATTAAATCTTCTTTAAGTCTTTTAAGCTTATCTTGCTTCTCGTAAACATATGCTTGAATGCAATAATGGCAATCATCATTTGAGCAACTGTAATCATAAGTAGTATCTGAAATTTCTTTAAGTGCTACATATATTTTTCCAATTTTTTTAATTGGAACTCCTAATGGTCTTTTATACATTTTACTTCCACAATGTTCACAAATAATAAATTCACTTTCTCTAAGTAAATTTTTTAAGCTTTCTTTTAAATCTAAATTAAGCTTACGTAACTCAGTTAATTTATCTAACTTTTTTTGAATTTCCCAACTAGGATGAGAAGGTTTTTTAAGATTTACTTCTTTATCTATATCTGAGAAACTTATAATATCTTCTCTAATATTCTTTAGTTGTTTATCTACAGTAATTAATAGTTCTTCAAAAAATCTCTTCCCAGCATTTTCAATTATATTTATCTTTCTTAGTTGATAATTTTTTCCAACTTTTGCTACAATTTTAAGATCCATAGCTCAACTCCGATAATTTAATAACTTCATTTTCCGGTTCTTCTTTTTTATCAATCATTTCTTTTAATGCTTTTAATTCTTCTATATATTTTTCAACTAATTCTATATCTAACTCTTGATAAAAACATTTAATAGTTTGATTGTCTTTGTTCTCGTATAAAACATATCCTTGAGGGATATTCATAAAATACATGTAAAATTGAATTTGTAAAAAATGAGGTTTTGTAGGTTCTGTTAGTTTTGTAAATGTCCATTGACTACAATATAATTTTTCTTTCTGTCTGAGATTAAACAATCTAATCTCCCATGAACTAAATCATCTCCTAGATTTATTTCTGCAGCAACTAATATTCCCATCTCTGCGAATAACTTAGTATATCTTTCATGCATATAATTTCCATTCTCTAGAATTCTTTTAGTTCTTGCATTAGCTTTAAATGGTTTCTTGTTTACTATAGAATCATAAATAGCTTTCTTTGATTTTCCTACTTCACTAACATAAAAATAATTTCTTTCTCTTACTTCAGATTGCATTGAGTTAAGATATTCGTCAATAGATTTTGATAAATTGTATTTCTCTTCCATAGTATATTTACTTATGTTAAGTTTATAAAGCTTTCTAAAGTCATTTGAGAAGTATCCTCCTTTTTTGTATACCCAAATCTTTCTAAAACGTTCATAATTGCTTTATGATAATAATCAAGATCTAATTCAGTTA
>Ga0307928_10002550_pt1 | contig 13982 bp, 7 predicted proteins | sample AceLakmetagen232_FD_201815 | JGI IMG/M metagenome (GOLD analysis project Ga0307928, IMG submission 201815) | Saline water microbial communities from Ace Lake, Antarctica - #232 | ecosystem: Environmental > Aquatic > Non-marine Saline and Alkaline > Saline | place: Antarctica: Ace Lake... | reverse complement strand
AAACGCTGCTTTTAAAAAGAAATAGTACTGGAGTTATAAATGGCGAACTATGGATTTATAGGAAATCAAAGGTTTGGGAATAGAACCGCTGGATCTATAGTGGTTGAGAATCTGTCTTATTGGATGAATATTTCCTTTTTAGAACAGGGTGCATATACAAATATATCTAAAAATCAGCTCGACTATTGGGGCAATGATTCTAGTCAGTTATCTCAAATTAATGACGGGTCATGGGTAGATGGTGGAATATATCAAAGTCGATTTAAAAACTGGGTTTATGAGAGCGGAGTTACTATACCTGCTGGAATGAGCGAGGCAACTATTTGCAGTGGGGTATGGATAGGTGGAGATTTTTACAATAAGGATACTGCCTCTGGAGATCTAGCATTTACGGTTGACTATATAAATGGAAGAGTGAAGTTTTTTACTCCATATGGTCCTGCCGGTGTTTATGGTTCTGGTTCAGTTCCTATAAAGGCGGAATTTTCATACAAAGATATTTATATTTCTTCAGACGAAAATATGCCAAGCGAAGCGGTTGTAGTTCAATCTATGAGCAATCCTGCTGGCTCTGGAGTTAGCTATCCAACTGAAAAAGAAGTGCCGTTCCCTGTAGTTATCGTTGGAGAAAAGAATTCTAGCTGGAGACCAAAACAACTTGGCGGATTCAAGATAGGCGTGCATTCAATAAATTGCAACGTCTATGCTGATAATAAAACCGACAGAAATGGCATTTGCGATGTTTTAGCTCAGCAAGAAAACAAGAAAGTTCCGACAATCGATTGGTCTAAGTCAGAGACCCCTCTAGACGAATACGGAGACATAAATGCTTCATTCTCAGGAGTTTATGACGCAAAAACAGCATACCCAAGTAAGGATATGTATATACTTTCCGCTACAGCTTCAAAGGATTCTGACAAATTTACAGAAGGTGTCGTTTTTTACCAAGTAGAGACTGATTCTTATATTTAATTCAAGATATCACACTAAAAGTGGTGTAAGATACTTTAGAAAAGAAATAATTTAGCAAAAGGAGATAATAATGTCCAGTAATAGAGTATTTTACGCTGTAGAAGCAGTTGGTATAAAGACTGATGGAGTCGCTGGGAAGGTTCCTATTGGCGCAGAAATTCATGGTCTTCAGAGTGCCGGTGTTACTACAACTTTTAATTTAGAACAAGTATTTGAAAAAGGTCAGATTGAGATCTATGAGAACATAGAAACTCTTCCAGAAATAGAAGTTACTCTGGAAAAAGTCCTTGACGACACTCCGCTTATTTATCATATTGCATCTTCTGGTGCAGCTGGTGCTGATCTTGTTGCAAGAACTACAAATAAGAGCGTTATGGAAATGGTTATTTATCCAGATGCTTATAGTTCAGCAAGTGGTGACGCAAGTAAAATAATGATTGCATCAGGACTTTATGTATCGTCTCTTTCATACACATTCCCAGTTGAAGGAGATTCAACGGAGTCTGTTGGTTTTGTTGGAAATGATAAGTATTGGTCAACTAATACAACAGTGGACGGACTTGATTATTCATTTGATAACACTGATACACCCGGTTCTGATGGAACACAGCGCAGAGAAAATGTTGTCATGGGCGAAGCAGCTAATTGCTCATTGTTCCCAACCGAAGTACCAGGAATTAGTTCAAGTGGCACAAACGTCGTAAACGCTGGCGGAACAGCATATGAAGCACATATTCAGACAGTTACAGTATCAACAGACCTTGGCAGAGAACCTTTGTATGAACTTGGTAGAAAAAATGATTACTACAGATTTGCTTCTTTCCCCATTGAAGTTACAACTGCTATTGAGCTTACAGCAACAGATACTGGAGACAATGTAGATGCATACTCTGATCAGGATAACTTGACAGACCAGAAAATTAGAATTGTTACCACTGACGATACACAAGTTTACACAGGTGAAAAGAATAAGCTTGCTAGTGTAAGTTATGGTGGAGCAGACGCTACTGGTGGGAATGCAACGGTTACTCTTAACTATACAGGATTTAATACACTTACTGTTACAAATCCAAGTAGAGATCCAAGCGCACAGGCCCATGTAGATAGGTAGAGGAGTATTTAGGTTTTTTGCGCTTTAGCGTAGGTTGGTGAAATGAATATAGATAAAAAACTAGAATTAATTAATAAAATAATAGCCGGAGGTTTCTTTACAGAGATCTCCGGTTCTTTGTATTATATAGACCTAGTTATAGACGAAAAAGACAAGGTTTATTTAGACTATGTATATAACAAAACTTGTAAAGAGGCGGTGGCTGAAGGCACATATACAGAGATAGACTATCTTAAACTATGCAAAGAAAGAGGAGACTGGGACGAAGAAGAGTTTAATGAAATCCCTGAGTTGCACAAACAGATAGAGGCTGCCAAAAAGAAGTATTATTATAATTTTTATAGCGAGACACAAAAGAAGGTTTTAAAGAAGAAGATTGCTGATATAAACGACAAAATAAGAAAAATCCTTATAAAAAAAATAATTATAGTTAATGAAATCACTGCAGAATATTTTGCAGAAAAACACAAAAAAGGGTGTAGATATGATAGAATAGTAAAGGATATAAAGGGTTGTAATTTTAACAGCTATGAGTTTATAGACGAAGATTTTAAAAACTCATTAGAAATAGCTATTAGCGACAACTCTTGCACTGAGGCCGAGATAAGAGAAATTGCAAGGACTAATCCTTGGCGCACATCTTGGGAGGTTGGTAAGAGTAGCTTCAGTGATATGTTTGGTATTAAGATAGGAGGGTCTACTCAAGAACAGTTTTCACTATGTTATTGGTCTCAATTCTATGATGGGATTTTTGCAGGATATGAAAGACCAGACAATGACATATTAGAAGACGACATTGCCTTAGATGTTTGGTATGAACTTAAGATAAATGAGCAGGAAGCTGGAGAAGACCCTGCCGTATCAAATAAAGTTGCTCAGCATCAAGAAGTCTTTGTAAAAACTGATAAAGAGAACTCTGATAAAATATACGATAAAAACAATAAAATAGTTAGAAACGCAATGGGGAAAAGGGATAAAATAATAAAAGAAAATGGCGGAATGTCTGAAGCCGAATTGTTAAAGAGGGTTGGTAGAGTCGAAGGAGAACTTTTTGTTCAAGGTAAATAGGAGAGAAAATGAATTGCGATAGGAAAGAGTTAGAAAAGATTGATAAGTCTTATAAGAAGCTCACTGGAAAAATATTGGGCTTGTCTGAGGCAGTGTTTAAGCAAGACATGAGTAATGATAAGTGGGAGAATTATAGAAAATTGTTATTGGATGTGGTAAATAATGAAGCAAGATATTTGATTGCTGATTTAGAAGGTAGGAATTATTATAAACTAGAGGTAAGGAGTGGTAAAAATGAGTAAGAATAGAACGCTATTTGAAGTAGAAGAAGATGGTAAGACAATTAAGCTTGCAGTAGTTAAGCCTAAGATCGACTTTATAAATAAGATCGACATAAAGAAGGCGGGGATTATTTCCGAAGCAATTAGAGAGGGAGCAATGACAAAGAGTGAGTGCCAAAAGATTATAAAAGAAAAGGGTATTATAACCGAAGAAATGGAAAAAGAAAAAGAAGATATTTTTAGAAGTATTGGCAAAATTGAGACAATGCTTAAGAAGGAAAGTCTTCCTTTGGCAAAAGGCAAAAAGCTTGCAAAAGAAATAACAGGGCTTAGACAAAGAATTTTAGAAATAAACGAAGGTGCTAATGAGATAGTAAATCTTTGTGCTGAAGAAGTAGCAGAGAGAATCTGTATGCAATATTATACAGCAGGATGTACTATTTATGAAGAGACCGGAGAAAAGTATTTTGATGGATATGAGGATTATGTAGAAAAGAGCAATAGCGACACTGCTATTAGAGCATTAGTTGAAATGATATATCTTTCTATGGATCTTGAGTCAGATTACATCAATAACTTGCCAGAGAATGAATATCTTTTAAAGAAAGAAAAAAACACAAAGAAGGTAAAAGAGAGCAAAGAAAAAATATTAGAGCTTGAGAGCAAAATAGAAGACGATGAAAATCATCAGAGCGATGAGAAAGAAGACAGCGATAAATAGGAATTAAATTATGTTTGATGTTCAAGGATCGTTAACGTTAACTAATGTTAAACCAGGTGCAAAGTTTGTATCTAGTGCTAAAGCAACAATTTCTCAGGCCATAAATGGCGCTGCTACAGAAGTACCAATAACAATTAAGGTTAATAATGCAGAAGTAAAAAAGAATCTCGGAGATATTAAAGGTCTTGCCGATCAAACTCTTGGTCCCTTACAGAAAAAAACAAAAGAAGCAACTACTGCCGTCAATAATCTTAATAATGGAATAAAAAAGGCTGGCACTGCTGCAGGAGGAGCTAATAAGGCATTAGCTAAGACTGATAACATATTTGAAAACCTTGGGAAACAAGCCAAGAGCATGCTTACATTTACTCTTGTCGCTGGAGTATTTTATAAGATTACTAGATCAATCGATGCTGTTATAGATTCTATTATAAGATTTGAAAAAGACATTGTTAATGTTACAAAGGTTATGAATGCGAGTGCGTCAGAAACCAAACTTCTTGAAGAGTCTGTCAAAACTCTTGGTGTAACATTTGGATTTAGTCTTGGCGAAGCGGCAAATGCAGCAGCTGTTTATGCACAGCAGGGAAAATCTATGAACGAAGTTGTTCGTTTGACTGAGGCATCGCTTTTGCTTGCCAATATATCTATCCTTACAACAACCGAATCAACAGAAGCTTTGACTGCGATAATTAATCAGTTTGGATTTTCTGCAGAAAAGGTTGTTTCGGTTATAGACTCTTTAAATGAAGTTGCCAATAAGTATGCGGTTACTGAGGCAGATATCACAGAAGCTATTAAAAGATCTGGAGCAGCTGCTGAAGAAGCAGGAGTTTCATTTGAAAAAATGTCTGGCTATGTAGCTGCACTTCAAGAAAGAACAAGAAGAGGTGGTCGTGTTATTGGTACTGCTCTTAAGACTATTTTTGCTAGACTCAATACAGATAAGGCTATCTCTTCTCTTAGAAATGTTGGAATTGAATCATTTAATTTGGAGGGAAATTTTACTAATCTTGGAGATAGGCTTGACAAACTGGCTTCTATTTGGGATAACTTAACAAATGTTCAAAGAGTGAATATTGCTACCGCTCTTGCTGGAAAGAGAAGATATTCTGACTTCTTGTCATTAATGAGTGGTTATGATACTTCTTTAAGCGCAACTAAAACAGCTATTGATTCTCAAAGTTCTGCAATGATAGAAAACGAAAAGATAATGGGAACTCTTGACAAAACAATTAAGAGCGTTAAGACTAGTTGGGATGCATTTGTTGTATCCTTTTCCGACTCTGGAGTAGGGACAGCAATAGGTGTTGTTGCACAGGCCTTTGGTGGAATTGCTAGAGCATTATCTGCTATTCCTCCAGAGTTGATTACAGCTCTTGTTGGTGGGGCGGTAGTTAGTGGGGGAGCAAAACTTGGGGGAAGTTTATTAAGACAATTTGGAGAGTTTAAAGCAAATAGGGCTCCGGCATCTGGAGGTAATGATTTTTTTAATAAAGTAGGTGCTGCAAATGGGTTAGGAGGAGCTGGAGGTGCTTTTGACTCTAGAAAACGGGCAGCTGCACTTAACAAAACGTTAGATTCAGTAAGACAATCTCTTGTTAGATTTGGAGATAAGCTTGTAGAGACTTATTCAAAACTTTCTAGGGTTACTGCTGGTGGAGCTCTTGCTTCTGCTAGAGGAAGAGCAAATCAGGGAATAGGAATTGGGGGTATTGCTGCAATTGGAGGCGCTGCTGCTCTTGCAGGAGGGGCATTAGGAGATGGCGCAACTAAAGACTCTATTAATGGAATAGCTTCTGCAGCCACAGTTACTGCTTTTGCATCCATGAGTGGTTTTAGTGAAAAAATAGGAAATTCTGTTGGAAAAACCGCTGGACAAATGAATGTAATACTTCTTCTTGCTGGGATAATACTAACTTCTGTTTATTCAATTTATAAGGCTTTTCAAAAATATGAGATTAGTTTATCTTTACAACATGGACTTGTTACAAAACAAATAAGAGCATATAAAGAAGTAAAAAAAGAGTTAGACGATTATGATCAAAAATTAAAGAGCATAAGGCAGTCTTTTGCTCAAATTGAAAAAGAGTCAGAAAAAACTTTTAGTAGTGCAAGTGTAAAAGCGCAAACAGAGGCATTTAAAGAACTAGTAGTTCAGGCTCCAGAACTTAGTCAGTTTTCAGATCAGTTTTATTCTGCAGCAGCAGCTGGAGCTGGAGTTAAGAAGGTCTTAGCCGACATCATACATAATCTTAAATTAATTAGAGAAGAGAAGGCTCTTGGTGAACAAAAGTCGGCTCTTGATGAACTTAAAAGAGAATACAAAACTCTTGATTCTGGAGATAAAGAACAGCTTAAAAAGGCTGAAGAATTAGCTAGAAAAGGAGCAAAATATTTTACAGATCAGTACAAGGGGATAACTGTTGAATCTTCAACCGCATTAAAGGACTTAGAAACAATAGAAGACAAGGCCGTTGATGCAAAAAACATATGGTTAGATAGCTTTGAGGGAAGTGGACAGCCATTAACTAGGGGTATCAGAGATATTTTTGAAAACGCTATACAGGCAGCTTCTGATGCTGTAAGAGCGCAAATCAAAGCAGCCCCTATTGTAGCAGAAACAAGAGCAATTGGAAGAGCGGTAGCAGATTATAAAAACAGTATATTTCAAGTACAGCTTTCTATTGAAAAGTCTAGAGATGCTCATAAAAAATATGATGACTTTATTCAAAACACATCTTCTGTTCTTGGAGATATTGATTTCTCTGTAAAAGTTGAAGATAGTGGAAAGAGGCTAGAAGAGGCTAAAGAGAATGTTAAAAAACTATTATCAAAGGGAATTATAAGTCCTAAATTGTTAGATCCATTTATAAAGCAGATAAAGGCTTTTAAGGGTAGAGCTGCTAGTATATCAGAGCAATTTAGTGGTTCTGAGTCTAAGGGCATAGTTAAAAGATTTGTTAGTTCTGGAGCAGCTGCCGAAACAGATTTGGGGCAGGTAACTGGCCTTATTCTTAGTAAATCAATTGACGGGGGTATTAGGGCAGCAGATTTTGGAAAAGACAAGAAATATACGCAAAAAATAGCTGATAAAATATCTGCAGAGTTTGGCAAAGAATTTACAGTAGAAAAAATAAAGTCAGTGCTGGCTAGTTATAATGTTGGATTTGGCGCTGTCTTAGGCGAAGATATTGATGCCACTATTAAAAAGCTTGGAGAGACATTAAAAAGATCAAAGAGCGTAGAAACTCAGCTGGTTTTAGCCAGAGAACAAAGCGTTCTTATAATTGGCTCAGTAATAGAAAAAACTAATCAGCTAAATGGCTCTTATAATTTATTAGCTAGTGACTCTAAGAATATAATAGACACAAATAACAGAGTACTTTCTATTAGAAATAGGATTGCATCGCTGCAATTTCGTGATGCAAGAGAAGATCAGGCGTTTGCAAAAATAAAAGTTAATAACGAAAAAGCTAATAGAAAAAATTTGATTGAAATATCTAAAATGCAGAGCTATATAAATGCTCAAGAAAAACTAAGGGCAGATTTGTTATCAAAGACTAGCACTGATAATAGATCAGAACAAGACGCTCAAAAAGTTCTTGATTTGAATAGGGATATTAGAAGGCAAAGAATTGATTTGGCTAAACTTGAAATATCAGAAAATCAGAGGGTATATAGCAAGTTTTCTGCTACGTTTTCACGATTGTCTTCTGAAGCAAGCAAGGTTAGAAGTCAGGCCGAAACTAGATCTTTGACAACAGTTAGTGATAGAAGAAGACAACTTAGGTCTTATGATACTCTTTTGGCTTTAGCTAATAAAACTAGTTTTAAAAAAGGTGATACTCTTACTAAAAGAGAGATAGATAGAGTTGGTGCTGCAACTACACAGACTAGACCTATTCTTATTAAAGATTTAGACTCTCTAATTTCTCAAGGAGGAAAAGTTGGAGAAGGTGCTGAAGCTTTCAAAACCGCTATTTATGGTCAAGACGCAGCTGATTTAGATAAAAAAAGAGCAGAAATTAATGACGAGATGATCAACAGAAGTGAAAATATTGAACAGCTGTATATACAAATTAATAAAAATAATGCTGAAAATGCTACAGTAGAGCAAGCTAATATAAAGTCTCTTACAACCGTTCTTGATCTGCAGAAAAAATTTCTTAATGCAGCTCTTGTTGTTTTGAAAAAGGGTTTAAACGATAATAAGAATCCTCTTGTTAAGGGTGTTACTAAGCCCATTGAATCAAAAGAAATTACTGACAACAAAACAGGAGTAGCTAATAAAACGATTATTATGACAGTTGACAAGGAAAGTGCTGTTATAATAGGGGCAGCTGCTGGAAAAGCGGTAGCAGAAAACAAGACCGTTAAAAATGAGCTTAATATCAAATCTTCAGTAGACATTAGGGGCGACGACTGGGGAGAGACTCTAGTTAAGGGTATTGGATTATCCGATGCTGCAAATAAGAAAAAGATGGAAAAGGTTGCTGCAGATAAAGTTAAGGCTCAGAGAAAACAAGAGGAAATGTTCGGAGCAGGAACAGGAGGGTTTTCAGAATGAGATTAGCATTTGCAAACAAGGTAATTAGGAGATAACAATGCCAGTATATTATAATGAAAAGACAATTATTCCGGCTCCATTTGCTGATGTAAGTAGTTCAAAAAACAGAACTGGTGACAGTAGACAAATAAGCAGCCAGTATTCTATATCTCTAAAGGGGTCTATTCTTCCTTTTTTTAGTGGAATATTTGATAGTAGTAGTGAGAACGTCAAGGGTTCTTTTATAAGCGATGAAGCGCTAACGCAAATTCTTAGAAAACAAGACGAAATAAGGACTCTTTTTGCAGAAGATGGAAAGATTTTGGAAATACAGGGTTGGGATGGCGCTCCTCCAGAAAAATTTTTGCCAATTATAGAGAGCATTAATTTCGGAGAAGGCATTTGGGTAAATCGTTGCGAATACACAATAACTATGACAGCAACTAGACTTATAGGAGAAGACGGAGAAGTTCCTGACTATGCAGTTTTTACTGGGTTTGATCAGTGGAGGTTGTCAGAGGCTAATAACGGGTATGCAATGAGTAACAATGGAGATGGTTCTGCAGAAATAACTCAGACGATTGCTTCAAAGGGTGCTCTTGCATTTGATGAAAATAGCCCCGGTGATCTTTATCAGGATAAACTTCCTTGGCAACAAGCTTCTGGCTGGTGCGAATATACTTATAGCGAAGATATTGATGCTGATTATGCTCCAATTCTTGAGAAGTGTTTACCAGGATATGAGGTTATTGACAATAAAGTATCTAGGAATGTTGATTATCTAAATGGGAACTATAGCATTGAAAGAGGTTGGCTTGTTTCTAATACTGGAGTTTACATAGTTGGCAAGTCTTCAACTGAAGACGAAGAGAGAGAAAAGCAAGAGCAGGGTCTTAATCTTAATTTTGATGTTCAGGGTCTTGGATTTACTTCTCCTGTTCAGTATGGTAATGCAACAACTTATTGGTCAGACAAATCAATCACTACTAAGGGAGAAAAAATAGAGCAAATTAAAGAAGAGTTTTCTGATATTGGGGCAGATAGTGGCTCTTGGTATTTTTCTTCATTTTCTGAAGCTGCAAATAGAGAAGCTGGCAGTCTTGCTAACTCTCTTGTTCTTATTGGTTCATCTGGAGTATTTCATACTTACTCTATAGATACTGATACAAACTGGATAGATCTTCCAGAAAGAACTCTTAGTGTTAACGGATCTATTAATGGCATTGGAGACACATCAAGTCTTAAGCTTACGTCTGCTCTTGATTATTATCAGACAATAGACTTTGAGTCAATTACAGAGAATGTTAGAAATATAGAATTTGGTTCTGGCGATATATATTTACAAACTCAAAGCCTTAGCACAAATAATGATACTGGAGAAGTTTCTTATACTAGGGGCTATACTAATTTTGATATTTCTTATAAAGATGTTTGGACTGTCGATGAAGCACAAGTCGAGACTGGTGGCGGGAATACTATATCAATGAATGGTCAGATAACTGGTCTTGATACAGATAAAAATATTAGATGGGCCAATGTTTATTCTGCCTTTAATTCTATTTTTACTAGTGATGTTGAAATATGGGGATCTAAAGTTGTAGCTGTTATTGGCTCAAGTGCTCCTACATATGCATCTGTAAAAACTAGAACTTTTAATTACGATAATGTTGTTGGAACAATTTCTTATTCTTATGAATGGGATACAGTACCTAATAGCAGTGGAGAAATAGACTACACAATAGACCCAGCTTATGACTCTGATACAAACACATGGACAGTAACCACAAATGGAACTGTTCGAGGTGCTGGAAATACATCTGACGAAAAATTAACGAATGCATTTACAATTCTTCCACATGAGAACGAAGCATGGCAACATACATATGACAAAGTAATGAGCAAGCTCCACATAAATGCAAAGGCAGAAGATAAGCCACAGATAGCTCTTTTGCCAAATCAGAGATCACTTATTAGCAGAAATTTTTCAACTGACGAAAAGCAAGGGGTAGTAACGTTTACATTCTCTTGGACTACAGGAGAAGAGTCTATTGGGTATACAGTTGAATCAAACAATTCTTATACATGGGATGAAGAAACTGCAATAGAAACTGTGTCTGTCACTGGAACCATAAAGGCGTACAACAATACAACAAAGACTATCTCTGAAAATCTTGATAGTGGATGGGACTTTGTTTTTAATGGTGGAGATCCAACTTGCCCTAGTAGTGTTTATGCTCTTAGACATCAATCATATTTTTTAGATCAGGCTAATACTGCGGAGCAGCTTCCTACCAATTACCCTATTTCATCTGGCCCTTCTCCAAGCGAAGTGTTGTCTTTTAATAGACTTGCAACTCTCACCTCTTCATCTAGAAAGAGAAACGACAAAACAGGAGATATAAATTATTCTTTTGAATTTTCGTATAGAGCATGGCCTTATGCGCTTCCTCTTTGGTTTACAGATGTTACTATTGGCTTTAATAAGACCAAGAGTGTTGATAAGTGGGTAAGAAAAGAAATAATTGGGAAAAGAACTGGGCCAGTTCATCAGCTTGTAAATTCAAGAAATGCCACTTCATTTTCGTTTTCCACAGGCATATCAACTTCGAAGAGAAAAGCTGATCAGTTTGGTTCTGCTCTAATAATAATGATGGAAGAGTACACCGAATACATAATGAGAATGGCGTTTTTGGGCATGTCTGGATATACATTATTTAATTATTCCTCAGATGATCCTGCTCAAAACTGTTATTTGGCAGACGATTCTTTTAACGACGATATTGTAAATGGCTCTGTCTCTAGGAGTGCAACTATATATATGTTTGACATATTGGAATAAGGTAGGTAAAAAATGGCAAAAGTTGAGTTTGGTAAAATTGCATCACCTGGTTGGTCCGAGGGAGATTCAGATCCACGGGACAAAGGAGTATTAAGACTAAGAGGGGCTGATGTAAAGGATATAAATATTCAGTTAGGGTTTGGGCAAGCCAGTTCTTCTTGTTCAGTTACATTAGTAGAAGAGGAAGAGGGGACTTTTAAAGAGCCCAATATAGGGTCTGTTTTGCGACTGGCTATTCCTAATTTAGAAGCTGGAAATCCTGAGCTTTATGATGTATTTGACTCATTTTATACAATGTCTTTTGTTGGCATAGTTAGGACTATAAATAATGTTGAAAATACTAATGGACAAGAAAAGATAGTAGAGCTTTTTGGAACTAAGGAAATACTTAAGAATATTCCAGTTATATTAAATAAAATTGGTTCAACTGCGAAAACAGATTTTGAGCTTATAAACAATATTACATATGCGTTTAAAGAAGGAGAAAGAAATAGTAAGGGGTTAACCATGTCTGCAATTCAGGAGGCTGTTGAAGATAAAGAATATTTATATTATCCAAATAACGCCACTTCTTATGGAGGGGTTTCTTATCAAAAATATGAAATAGACATGTCTGAAATGTTTAAAGAAAGAGCCAGAACTACATATAGTGAAGACATTTTTTATGGATCAATAGATGGGACTACTGATGGTAGATTTAAAAATAATTTTGATGATGGAAAACTTGTTCTTGAAGGAATGAGGGAAGGGTTTGACGATCTTATTGGTGATGGATATGGCGATGATGATTTCGACAATAGTATATATCAGACACATTTTTTAAATCCCACAGACAGATATGCGGATGAAGAAAAATATATTGTTAGTCCAAACTATAGAATAGAAGGCGACTCGAAAAATTTAATAGATATTATTGATAATGCAATGACTAGAAATGGTTGCGACTGGTATGTTAGAGCTTATGAAAAATCTAATCAATACTCTCTAGTAAATAGTGCTATTTATGGAACAACGGTCATAAAGATTATCCCTATTGTAAGAAATGAATTTGATCAATTTACAGAGTTTGAATTTAATAGTTTTGTTGGTGGATTAAATGGCGTTGAATCTTCTAAAACACTTGGTAAAGAGTTCGCAAATGAAGTTTCTAATAAGGCATTTTTTGGAGCAAAATGGGAGGCACTACAAAGAGTCCCTGTAGAAGCTAATTCAGATGATGAAGAAGATATGAGGCATTTTTGGGGGTTTAAAAAAGAAGGTGAAGTAGAAACAAAAGAAATAGTTGATAGGTATGGAAATACAATAAAGGTAGCAGCTGAAATTAATGAGAATCCAACATTTGATACTAGCTCTATGCAAAAGGTAGATCTTATTGATAGCGTTTATTCTTCTGCTCAACTTAGACTTTGGCTTATTTCTGTTTTTGGGTATGGAGAAGATGATTTAAAGAATGAAGATGGTGACGAACTCACTAGAAAAGAGTTGATAAGCTTAATGGAAGAGGACACGGAGTTTGAAGAATCATATGAATTTGATATAAATGATAAGAATGAGACCGATGATCTTTTTGCTCAAAATTATACTGAGTATATGTTTTACCTTTTGAGCAATATGTATAAAACACAACTAGGATTTGAAAGTCTTTTATTGGCTGTTTATAACTATGTTGAATATTATGATAAGGTAATAGATTCTTTTTCTAAAATGGAGAGGTATTCTGGTATTACTAATTATAAGCAGGACAATATTTTTCCCACCGGATTTTCAGGCATTACTTTTGGAGACGTTTCTGTTACTGGAGATCATATTATTTTACCTCCTGATTTTAGTGTTGTTGATATAAGGGTAGGATATACTCATGCCATGAATTGGTGGGATGAATCTAATTTGCCAAGATGCATTAGAGGGAGTTCTCCAGTAGGAGAATCAATAACTGATGAAGTAATAGTAGAGCATGCTAAAAAGAGACCTATATTTGTTATATATATAAATGGAGAAGAGTGGTGTACCGATAGTGGTGTTGGGATGGCTTTAATTGAAGACGTAATTGAAGATACTTCGTGGAATTATCTACATAACTTTAAAATAACTGAGAGCACGATACTACGAAACACTCTTGCTTATGGCATAAATACAGTTGAAATAAAAGCTATAATGACTCCAAGAAAATTAGGAGCTGGTCAGTATACTGTTTATGATTATTATAAGTTCTATGTAGAGTGGTATGGAGAAGAAGGGAATGTTTATGATCTAATTAGAGAAACTCCTTTATATAAATGGGCGAAGGCATTAGGCATTGCTTTCTTAAAGTCTGATGAAATTGAGAATAACATTAGATCAGCAACTGCTATTGCGGTTAAAAGTACATCTCCAGCTGGTACTAGTGGATCGTCTAGTAAGCAAAGAGTGTTATGGAATAAGTATCAGGGCTTTATAAATAGTGTATTTGAAGAAAGGTCTGAGAAGCTTCACAGTATAGTTTCTTCTTATTTAGACGAACA
>Ga0307928_10002548_pt1 | contig 13992 bp, 12 predicted proteins | sample AceLakmetagen232_FD_201815 | JGI IMG/M metagenome (GOLD analysis project Ga0307928, IMG submission 201815) | Saline water microbial communities from Ace Lake, Antarctica - #232 | ecosystem: Environmental > Aquatic > Non-marine Saline and Alkaline > Saline | place: Antarctica: Ace Lake... | reverse complement strand
GTTGCTATGACGACTTCTTTGGGATGATAGGGTTGAATGATGTCCCTGCTCAATTCAAACGACCTCATCTTACAGTGAGGCCAGAGGATGGGAATAGCATAAAAGCATTAGACCTTGACTTGAATGGAAAGTATTTAGTTTATCACTTATCTCCTGCAAATAAGAACAGATGTTATCCTCCTAAGAAGGGAATGGAGTTCATTAACTTGTTCTTAAAGAAGTATCCAGATTGGAGAGTTTTTATAGTGGGTAAGGGAGATAAAGTTGAATGGAAGAATGAGTATAAGACTCTCCGTCCTAATTATCTTTCTGTGGTAAATTTAGTTGATAAAACTAAGAGCTTTCGGCAACTCATTCCAATTATTCAAAGAGCAAGTATGGTAGTGTGTCCTGATTCTTCTGTTCTTCATCTTGCTGCTTGTTTCCCTGAAGTTCCTATAGTTTCGCTATGGGGTTTATTTGACCCTAACGACAGGGCCGAGTATTACTCGAACAATTACCCTATTACAAAGTTTGAGGCTTGTCCTTATGCACCTTGTCATAATCATGAGTTTTCATTACCTCTGCATAAATGTACGAAATCTGTAGGATGGAAAGATGGTCAGGAATATTGTCAAGCCATGAATGCTATTGACCCTGAGGATATAATGAATAAAATAAAGGAAATACTATGAAGATATTTATAGAGAGTTGTCACGCAAGTTTGGAGTATGACCAAGCTGTGATGTTCAGTAAGATGGGGCATCAAGTAGCAGGGTCTTTTGATGTTGAAAGTACACAGAAGCCCAAGATAAAAGGATGTACTGATAAGTCTTACAGGGTCAAGGATGCATTCGTAGGTGCAGATTTATTTGTTCTTCATCAAGTAGAAGACTATGCGAATGTTTTTAGTAGGCATATTCGAGATATGTGGCCTCGTCCTGTGGTGCTGACATACTTTGGTCAGGGTTGTGATGCTCAGCATGAACAAGTGGCAGATATTTTACAGCATGAGGAGAATGCTTTTGTTGTGTGTTATAGTTATAAGGAGTTGTATTTATTGCGAAGTTTAGGTGCTCCTGAAAATAAAGTAAAACTTATTCGGTTTGGAAAAGAGTTGTCTGAGTTTAGGCAACATGGAGGATGGACAGGAAGATTGCCAATATGCTTTATAGCTTGTAATGCAATAAAGAGGAGGGGGGATTCTCCTGGGGGAGGAATGTCTTGGGAGATAGCAAAAGAGTTAATAGAGTCTGATTTGCCTATTGTGATTGGGGGGAGAGAGAGTCTTGGTCTTCCTTGTGGAATAGGTGAATTGTCTTGGGAGGCCCTACGCTCTATGTATCGTCAAGCTCGGTGTTATCTTTCTTTGGGAACTAAACCTGCTCCTTATGTTTTAACAATTGTAGAGGCTATGTGCACAGGTACGCCTACGATAGCTTATGACAATGGTTGCGGGATTGCAGAGGAGAATTTGGGGTGTCGTGTAGCCAGCAGTATAGATGAGATTAAGGCAATGATTGCTTCTTGCATGAATACTGGTTATGCAAGACAGACAAGCAGGGAGATGCTTAAAGCATCAGAGGCGTTTAATATGGAAGATGTTGCACATCAGTGGCAGAGCTTTATGGAGACAATGATATGAAAATACTTAGTGACAATTTTACATCACCAAATGGAATAGTGAAGATATTCTTTTATCGAGAGGGTACTAATGACCATGATGTGATTACCTCGTGTTACTGTGAGGATGAGTACGATATATTGTCTTTAGGGTTGAGGCCAGGTGATCGGGTGTTGGACGCTGGTGCTCATATAGGAGGAGCTACGGCTTTGATGTTGACTATCCCTGGAGTTGAAGTTATGGCTATTGAGCCTCTCCCAGAGAATGTTGAATTGCTCAAGAGGAATGCTTTTGGGGCTGTGGTGTATGATAAAGGATTGTGGGCAACTAATACTACTGTGGGTATTGAGTATAAGGGAGGTTCAGCTTTTGAAGAAGCACATAGGTTCATCGGCAATACTATACAATCTGCCGTATATAAGTCAGGCCCTATTAGCCCAACATTAGTTGAGGTAAGCACAGTGACGTTAGGTGAGTTAGTTCCTTGTAAGTTTATGAAGATAGACATAGAGGGAGCAGAGGTGGATATATTTAGGGACACTCCTAATAGCATTTTAAGTCAAATAGAAAGAGTTCATGGGGAATATCATGGGATTGAGGCAAAAGACCTTCTGAGTTTAGCAGGAGGTGTATGGGAGGATGTGACTAATGAAGCATCAGATGGGTACAAGATAGGACTATTCAAATTTAAGAGGAAATTGGTATGAAAGAGTTGATTGATAAATTGCCTGAGCTTTACCAGGACATTGAACTTAATGGTATTCCTATAGCTAAGGGTGTCAGGGAGTGTGAGGTGAGGTGGAATGTAGTTAGTCCTCACATAAAGCCCCATGACGTTGTTCTCGACTTAGGTTCAGCAGAAGGGTTCTTCACTCATAGGATTGCGAGGATGTATCCCGATAGCTTGGTGGTGTCCTTTGAGTCTGACCCTGTGATGTGTGGTATTCAGAAAGAGATTTATAAGCAGGAGGGTATTTACAATGTGGTGGTCTGTCAGCATAGGTTGACGCGTGAGGAGTTAGTCACTTGGTGTGGGTGTGTAGATTGTTTTGATACTGTCTTGGCTATGTCTGTTCTTCATCACTACATCCCACAGGAGGTCTTTAAGGTATACAGTCTTCTTATCTCTATGGGTAGTAGGCTAATAGCAGAGACTCCCTTATTGGGGGAGTTCGAGGCTTGTGGGGGGGATTCTAAGTACGAGGCATTCACAGCCCTTAAATACGCCAGAACTATTGGCTCTGCTCCGTCTCATCTTGGTGATTATAACAGGCGTGTTAGCATGGTGAACCGAGACTATTTTTCGAGGGGTGAGTTAGATGCGTATTGGGGGGTGTCTCATACAGGTAGGCACAAGTTCAGGATGGAGGTGGGCAGTTGGTTTTTGAATGGTAATCCTATCATTCCTGGACTCAATGTGTGGAATCTTTTTCAATTCAATGTGGTGTGGCCTCCTAAGCCTTGGTGGAGGGTACAGGCTCGGAAGGCTTATGAGTGTCTTGATTTCAAATCAGATGTGCGTTTATGGAATTTGATTATGACTTCACGGGGATTAAAGGCGATTGATTATATGACAAGGTTTCCCGAAGGAGACCAGGCTGAGTTTAACGAAAGTGATTTAACAAACATGGAGGAAAAAATAGATGAATATATTTGCTGATTATCATCATGGCGGAGCAGCGAGAGCACAGGTTCTTTTGTTTCAAGCTCGTTTAGGGCATAGTATTTATTTTGGAAATACTGAGTTCGTTAAGAATTTGGATGAGCAGTTTGAAATGCGTCATATACAACACCATTCGGGTGAGGGGGATTGGCTGCCTTGTATTTCAAGCTGGCTTGTTGGGATGGGGGGTGTTCCTTCTAATCTTCTCAGAGCTGATGGAACTTGGGAGAATCTTATTTCCTTTGAGGAGTTTATGGATAAGCGATGGGACATTTTCTTAACCACGAGGACTGAGACTCAAGAGATTTTTAAGAGCTTAAAAAAGATTCATCCTCATGGGGATGAGATAAAGATAATTGCTCTTACAGGAAATGATGCTGTGTTGTTTGATTATGACTCTATCAAAAATCTTATGACTTCGGATGAGCCAACTTATAACTTAGCTCCTCCTGGAATAAATAAGATTCATTATTCTCAAGAGTTGGGTTTTCAGTATGGGGCTTCTTTTATTCCGATTGGTGTGCATGAGTTGAAAACTATAAACTGTTTTATAAATTGTTGGCCTTCTTTCGATCAGCCTTGGCATTGGAATTATAACATAAGTGGGAATCAGGGGAGATGTCCTAATTGTAATAAGCCTCCTGCTACTCTTCCTCCTGCCGTCAAGCCTTATGAGATTTGGACAGGGGCATCTAAACTTTTACCTGAGTATACTTTCAATGATTATGGAATAAACTGTAAGATTGGGTGCAAGCCTGAGGTTCAGCTTCCGCTTGAGTATGCGAGTGGAGCCTTGACTGTTCACATGAAAACTTATGATGGGTATGGATTCAGTATGCTTCAATCTATAGCTTGTGGGAGGCCTGTGATAGTGCCTCGTAATTTTTATAAGTTTAGGACAGCCAATAAGTATCTCATTCCAAACTTGACTTGTTTTGAGGCTGATTGGAATGCTGAGTCTGTTGCTCAGATAATTCAATATGTTACGGAGACTCCTGAACGAGCAAATGAATATGCAGTGGCTTGTTATATAGCAGGCAGGGGAATTTTTAATTGGGCGCATGAGGCTTTTAGAGTGAAGGAATTTTTAGGGAGGTTAATATGAATGAAGATAGAATAAAGGAGTGGGGAAAATTAAATGGAGTTCCTGAAGGACAGGACTGGAGAGATATTAGTCGTATCATTGCTTATTTTATGGCACGAATAGAAGGGAAGAGTTTGGGTATACTTGAGATTGGGGTTGGAGGTTGGGGTGGTCATTTTAGTGATGTTAAAGATATATTAGAAAAGAAGGGTGGTCATTATACGGGAGTAGATATATCTTTAGCTCTTACCAGAGAGAAATATCCACATCTTCTTTCTGAACCCTTAGCAACTTATATAGAGAGTACCAGTTTTATGTTTTTTAAGGATTTGGGTCCTTGTATTGAATATGACTTTATTTTTGTAGATGGGTGTCACGAGTATAGTGAGACCTTTTGTGATATAACCTCCTCGCTTGAGCATCTCTCTAATAGAGGGTTCATAATAATACATGATGTAGCAGGAGATACTTCACCTCCACACAGGGCGTATCACGATACTTGTGTAGATAAGGAGAATTTGTTTACCTTGATTCTGCCTGGTAATCAAGATCAACTTGGAGGAGAGGCAATGGGTCACGGGGAGGGAATGGCGATGGTGTTTAAGATTAAATGAAAGGAGAATTATGAGTACACAATCATTAGTGAAAGATTTATCACTTGCTGCCGATCATCAATTTGGGTATGTAATGGCAGAACCTAAAACATTAAAGGAGTGGAAGGAAGTGGTAGAAGGGGATTACAAGGAGATGGTAGATTTTGTTCATATTAACGGGAAGATGCTTAATCCTGTCTATCAACTTTGGTGTTTTAGAGAAGCTAAGATGATGGCTGAGGTTTGTCATGTTGTATTCACTGACGTAAAAGATTCCACAACTTGGAGAGATTTGGTGGATTGTTATGGGGGAGTAAGGTTTGGTACTCTTTTCCTGATGGTTTATCGGAAAAGTACCAGAGTGGGGGTATATCCAAGTCAGCTTGGTATGTACATGAAATGAAAATAGTTTCATTTAGTTGTTGACTTTTTTTAAGTTTTGTGAATTCTTTTATGTTGAAAGGTTACTATGCAAAAATTTGATACTGAGCTTTACCCTAACTTAGCTTTATTAGATGAGAAGGTGAAAGAGTTACTTCTGTCTGATGCTGCAAAAACTTGGGATACTCCCCGTACTCAGTATGAAATATGCAAGGTTCATCCTATTTACTTTCTCGAAGAGTATGGGTGGATTCGTCCAGGTGAGGTTTACTTAGGTTCTTTAAGTGCGGTGACTGGAGCCGAACCTATTCGCCTCGTCCTTAATCCTGTTCAATTAAAGGTAGCAGATAACTTATGTGCTCATCTTGTGGGTAACACCTTCACTCGTGTATTTGCAATTATATTGAAGCATCGCAAGGGTGGTATTTCTACTCTTATAGCAGGGTTTGATTATTGGTTTCAGCGATTTTATAACTTAGATGGATTTGCCATAGCTGATGTAAATAGTCACACTGATAATATAATGACGATGATTCAGTTGTTTCAAGAGAGGGATACTTGTGGGAAGGGGGCGAAGAATATAGACCATCGTCCTCTTCCTGCTGTCCCTATGACAAAGAACAAGAAGGGTATGCGATTGAGGAATGGGGCTATGATAGAGCAGGACTCAGGAGAGAATCCTAATCCTGGTACGAGTGGGACAATCAATGTTCTCCACATGAGTGAGTTTTCAAAGTTCCGAGAGAGCAGTATGGGAAATGCAGAAACCTCTCTTCTTAATTCTGTTCCGAGAAAGGGATTTGTCTTTGTCATAAAGGAATCTACTGCGTATGGTATTAACAAGTATGCGCAGGATTGTGAGAACGCTCTTCAGGGTAAGTCTTCATGGGAGTTGATCTTTGTGACTTGGTTGGATATGCCTGATTGTGAAGATGATATATATCCAGGTGAGTCTTTGGATTTGACGAAGGAAGAGAAAGAAATGATGGCTGCTTACCCCAAGATGCGGTTGGGTCATGTTAAATTTAGGCGTAGACAAATTGAGCTTCTACAGAGTCCTCAAAGATTCAGGCAGGATTTCCCTCTCAACCCAAGAGAACCATTTTTAATTACAGGCTCTACATATTTCAATGCTTCTCTCATAAAGCGGAGAGTAGATGAGATCAATTTCTATAAAGACTGGAAGACCTTAGGGTTAGATAGGATTAGGTCTAAGTATCCTGATTTCATTATGAGGATTACTCATCACCCTCGTGGGTTGAATGCAGCATTGGCTCGATTAGAAGATGACTGTGTTATTCCTCAGACTGTGGAATTTGTGATGAATATTTTGTATGATGAGAATCCTAAGCCACGAGTTAATCAAAGAGGAAATTCTTCTGATGGATTAGTGTCTTATGTTCATAACCCCGAAGCTAAATTGGATGAGGGAGCAGCTTTAATGTTTAGAGCACCAAGAATGAATGGAAGGTACATTGTAGTTATAGATGTAGCTGAAGGAAAGAAGACCGCGGATTATGAAAGTGATGACAGTGAGATCAGAGTCCTTGATTGTATCCGTAGAGAAGAGGTTCTCCAGTGGGGTGGAGTTTTTGATGAAGAGATGACTGCTGATTATGCGATAAGGATTGCTAAGATTTACAACAATGCCATGATAGTACCAGAGATGAATAATAAATGTGGAGGTTTGTTGTGGGGTTACTTGGATAGGTCGGGTTATCGAAATCTTTATTACAGGGAGACTATCTCTGGCAACAAAAGAAAAAGAGAGCCTGGATGGGATACTAAATCAGGAGTAAAGAAAGAAGTATGTGGTCAACTAAAACTCGACTTTAAGAATGGGGATTGCCTGCTTCACAGCTTGAAGACTCTTGAGCAAATGTTATTTTTTGTAGACAAGAAGGGAAAGTTGGGAGCCTCGGATGGGCATAAGGATGATGCGATTACTTGTGTCTCAGTAGGATTAAAAGTAATTTCCATAACTCCTGCTTTGCGAAAGCAGAGGGATGACGCGAAGGATAGATTGCCTTTACCGAATTCTTATGTAACTTCATCTTTCTCTATGCCTGATTTTCATTCGGATGTGCGAAATGACGACAGAAAATCTGTAGATGATTATTTATAAAAGGAGAATATTATGCCAGAATTAACACCAATGGGTATGGGAATGGGAGAAGAGGCAATGCCTTCTACTGCTCCTGATGTTGCAGAAGTCGCTGTGGATGTTCCTGCACAAGAAGGACTGTTAGGTTCAGGAAGAGGAGCAGACTTAGGCAAGGTGACTTTTGAGGATTACTTCCCAGAGATTGATATAAGTGAAGATGTAGAGGAATCTTTAGCTACTTGGTTTGAGCAAGATTTAAGAAGCTGCATCAAAAATGTGAATTCTCATAAGTATGAATGGGCAACTTATCGTGCAGTTTACATGCTTGAGTATGTGAAGAAATATTATCCTGATATAGGAGCAGGGGCAGATTATGTATCGGGGCTTCTATGTGAGAAGGTATTGGAAGGTATGGACAGAATGAAGAAGTCTGTCTTTCAATCTGCTCCCTATTTTAATCCTGATTTTAGGACTACAGGTTCTTCATCTGATGTTGACTTCTATAACAGAGCACAATGGTGTCTTCATACAATGATAGATGATTTGAAAATTCCTGAAGCCATAGGAGACGCTGGATTTTTTGATTTCATTATGGATGGTTCTCTTATCTTAGAGGCTGATAATATTTATGAAAAAGTTCCGCAAAGAACTATTAAAACTTATACGAGTGTGGATGCTCTGGTTGAGGATGAAGAGAAGATAATAGACCAATCAAGGCTCGAACAGGCGTATGATGATTTGACCGCTAATGGCCTTGCCCGTGTGCTGATTGAGGAAGATGTGGTGACGAAGAATGGGTTGCAATTTTTTAGGGTTGATAAACTTGACCACTTAGTTCCAATGGGAGTTACTGATGATGCCAACATTAAATTCAGAGCAAGACGAATGTATCTTACTGAATCAGATTTACGATTGCTGTCTGACTCTGATGTGGGGTGGTATGATAAAACAAAAGTGGATGAGGTTATTAACAATCGTTCTGTGGCCAGAAGTTATCGTGGGTTAGATGATGAGGGAGCGATGGAGCAGTTAGAGACGATTTCTAATAACTACGAACTAGCTTATCAGTGGCACGCAGAAGATGATGAATTGAAGGCTACTCCTCAGACTCAACCTTACAAGGATGTTTATGCAGTATACAGAATTTTATGTAAGTATGGTTACTCAACCAAGAGTGACCCGAAGGGTGTAATCCCGAAGTATTGTCTTTTTGATTACTCCCCCGAGGGAAGAAAGATTCTTCGTGCTGTAACCTATCCTCATTTTCACGAGAGGAAGAATTACTTCCACTTTAAGTTGGGCTATGCTCCTAAGAGTTATTATGGATTTGGTTATGGGAAGCGTTGTCTTCAAGACGATTTCTTAGCGTCAAATTCTATTGACTTGTTTATGGACGCTTCTGCCTTTGCTTGTTTTAACCCCTACATCAGTAGACATCCAGACGCAGGAGGGAAGTTTCCCTTCACTGGAGGTTTTGGTCCTGGTAAGGTTGGGTATGCTATGGACCCTCAAACTGATTTTTATCAAATGAAATTATTGCCTCCGAGTGATGCGTTGATTAGGCAAATTCTCCCTATTGTAGGGACAGGTTCATCTAATAAGACGAGTGTGACTTCATTAGTGCAAGGTAGAACAGAGTCAAGTGATCCTCGGTCTCCTGCTGCAAAGACTTCTATGCTATTGGGACAGGCCAGTGTAGGACTTGATGTGATGATAGATGATTGGTCACGGACAGGGTGGAATTCTCTTGCAGGTTTTACTTGGCTCTCAATGTATGAGCAGGTTGTGTTTGCAATAGAGCATGGAGTTTCGGTAGAGAGTGCCTTAAACGGTCTTATCTTGATAGGCGGAGACCCTAAAGGTAAGGAGAATGTTATTACCTTTGAAGAGCTACAACGGAATGTGAAATGGAAAAGTGGAGCTTCCTCAGATTACTTAAATCCTGAGCGAAGGATTCAAAAGTTCATTCAACATTTTATGTTCTTCATGCCCTTGATGAAAGAGGTAGCACAATTTAAGCCTGAGTTATATAAGATATATTTTATGAGGTGGATGAATCGTGCTGCTCAGGAGATGGATTTACCTGGTGCTGCTTTTCTTATCCCTACAGCAGAGGAGCTTGAGAGTATGCCGAATGATAAATTAGAAGGAGTATTAGAAAATCTTATAGCTAACGTTCAAGGAGGAGCGATGCCAGGTGTGCAGAGTGCAGGTGGTGGTGGAGTAGCTAAATCAGGAGGAGAATAATGAGTACACTATTAAGTTCTATAAATGACCCTCGTATGGCTGTTGACCCTATACATAAAGCAGATGTATTAAAGGATGGGAATACAGAAGAGGCAAATATAATTGAGGAGCTTTTAGCTAAGTGGCAATCTTTCTCTCAATCTCGTGAGGGTCAAATTGTTACAAATTTATCTGACCCTATGATTTCTTATTTAGAGACAGAGATTTGTAGAGGTATTTCAGATTTCCCTGATATGTCTATGGAAAAACTTGGTGCTCGGAGAAGTGAACTTAGGGGAGAGCTTCGGGTTTGGAGAGATATTAAGTATAATGGTGACATGTTAGAGAGTCGGTTGAATGAGTTAAATGCAGCACAAGAGCAGGAAAAGGCAAGGAAGATAGCGAGGGCTGAAGCTGAGCCTCCCTCTCAAGTAAAGAAGTACACATAAAAATAAATGTATTTTTATGTTGACATTTTTTAAGTTTCGTGATTATTTTATTATTAAATAATCAAATAGCCAACTACAGGCTTATGTAGTACAAACAAATGAGGTAAACGATGGTAGTAGAGAATCAGAACCTTGCTGATGCGGATGAGTACAAAGCACTTATGGATTCATTGGAAGATGAGACTGATTTGGAAGAAAATATTCCAGATGATGATGATAAGCAATCTAAAATTGGTCATGCTTTTGCAGAGAAGAAGCGGGCTAATAAGGAAGCTGCGTCACTCATAAAAAAACAACAGGATGAGATAGAGAAATATAAGAATGCGAGTAAGGAAGCACCCACAAGTGCAGTGACAGGTCAACCAAATGAGACTGGAGTAAACTCAGGTCCTCAAACGAAAAACATTCTTGACGGACTTACACTTCAAGCTATGCAGAGGTTAGGGATTTTTCAAATCACTACCCCTTCACAGCAGGAGATGGTTCGGATGGAACGTGACCGCTTATATGCTAAACATGCTAATAACTATGAGGTACAGGAAGCAGCGAAACAGAATGCACCTCGTATTATTGATACTGAACTTTCAGTATTTTCTCAGTTAAATGAGGAAGATGTGAAGGCAATTAAGGTAAAGCTGAATACTTATGATGTGCTTCAACGTGTTGATTCAAGCGTGATAAGAAAGGAAGTTGCTTTGTATCTTGGGGAACAGAGATTGTCTACTCCGTCTGAAGAGGAGGAGGAAGAGAATCTTGAACCCAATAACACTGAACTTTCTGCGGAGCAAAAGGCAGCAGGAGTTACTTCAAGTCTTTCAGCGGCCTCGTCAGTCAAAAGTGGACAGGTTCATAAAGGGGTTAAACCTGGCAAACAAGCCAAGTCTGGACCTGCGCCTGCCAAACCTGAAGAGTTGGCTATGATGCAGAAACTTGGAATGAATGACCTTGCAGCCTTTCGTGATGCTCAGGCTTTGAAGGCTAAATATAAAACCTAATAACTAACTTACCTTATTCACAGGGTTAGTCGAGTTATTAGCTAATTAAGGAAATTATTATGACTGAGAAGATAGATAACTTTACGGACCCTGCATGTCGTTGTCACGATGGTGTAGACCGCATTAAGTGGGTGGAGATGGATGGAGGTGTCACATTCTCCCGTAGAGGAGGTAAGGGTGTTATGCTTGCTGGAAACTATCGCCATGCTAATGCCTTATCTTCGTCTCTTGCTGGATGGCTTGAGTGCGAAGCGGTAGGTGTGACTAACGGTCATCCTGATAGTGTAACGTCTGGGGACAAACTCCCTGTAAACTTTGGGTTGGATAAAACCTGTGTATTTCCGACTTCTAACCGTGTTGCGGTAGAGGCAGATATAGGCAGAGCCTTCGACATTGTTGTGGAGGGAGCAGATCAGAAGCAGTATATCAATATGGCAGCTTCAACATTAGGTGTTGTAGTAGTCACGGATATTATTGATGTGGATGGCGATTTTGTCGCTGTCCGTATCCCCACAGCTAACCGCTATGGTAACTTGTAAAAAACGTAGGAGAATATTATGCATTTTAGTATACAATTCCCTGAATTGTTCAGGAGAGAAACCTACGCTATAAACTTAGCGTTGGTTGAGAGTCGCCAACTTACGGATGTTTTCAAGGATTCTATCCTTGCATCTCGTCCAATAGAAGGCGTTTGGGATAAGGAGTATTCAGTTGTTCCTATCGGAGCGATTGAAGGTAGAGAAGAAGGGGAAGACATCCCCCAGAAGGACATGACTTCGGGCTATACTTGTTATGGCGCAATAAGTAATGAGGCTTCTGGTAAAGTGGGTCTGACCAAGACATTAAAACAACGTTCAAAAGAGTTCAGTAGCGCATCTGGTGACGTAGACGAACCGAAGTTTGCAGGGTATCTTGCAGACACGGCAAGTCGTGGATTCATTGTTCGGAGGAATCAAAGGTTCCGTAAGTTGGCTGCCAAGATTTTTAATTTTGGTGGAATTCAAGCGGGTGATTCTTTCTTCAATCAGAAAGAACGATGTAATATGTCCGATGTAACTGACAGTGACCTAATTTATGATGGTTGCCCGTTGTTTGCTATTCCTGCAAATGCGCATCCTTCATACGCTGCTGGAGCAGTAGTTGGGCCTGGAACTGCACCTGTAGGAAATTATGTAGATTATCAAATGACCATGGCAGACACAGGAGGCTATTTTAACGCCTTCAGGTATCCACCTGCGTATTGGGCATTGAAGAGAGTCGTACAGCATTTCTGTTTCAATATGCAGTTTGATGAAAATGATGAACGAGAAGAAGACAAACCAGACACATTAGTTGTATCTTCATACAATGTAATGACCTGGACTGAGATTCTCAAATCTCATTTCATTGAACCTACAACTGCTGGTAGTACCACGAACATTGAGAACATCTTCCAGATGGAAGATTTCCAAATGAAACTGATTTCGTCTTCGGACTTAGTCAGGAACACGTGGTATGTAGGTAAAGCCAAGAGTCAAGGTATTCTCTTGGAAGAGCCTAAGAAAACTGAAGACCCATGGGCATACTGGAGGGACGAAAAGGACAGATCGTATTGGGTTTCCTTCGAGGATGATTGGGGCTTTATGATTCGGAACTGGAGACGTTGGTGCGCTGGTGCTTATAGTGCCGATGGCGAGACTGCTCCTACTTTCGGAGATGTTGATGACACTGAATGGAACACTAAGCCAGATGGTATTTAGTTTTTTGTTCAAAACTCTGAAGGGAGATGCAGTCAAATTCTGCATCTTCCTTCTTCAAAGGACCTCAATGAAAAACCTCCTTCCTATATTTCTTTCATTATTCTTTTCTCTTTCTGCTATGGGTGCTTGGAGTGATACCAAGGCAGTCCGTAGTACAGGTGGAGGAGATGAGAATAATATTGTAATTTTTGATGAGGAGAAGATAGAGGATAAAAGATGGGTTAAGGATAGTGGGATTGCTCTAAGTGATATTGGAGATGGTACAAACTCTTGGGCTTGGATAAAAATATATTCTAATTGTATTGTTTATGTGTGCTCTCGCACAAATGAGTTTGATGATTGGAGCAATAGTTGGGCCTGGGTAGAAAGCAACTCTAATGGAGTTGCTTTTGTTTTTTCCTGGACTAATCAATTTGAGAACTTCAGCAATAGTTGGGATTGGGTACATGATAAATCTAATAGTATTGATTATATCTTTACATGGACAAACCAATACGAGAATTGGAGTAATGCGTGGGGTTGGGTGCAGGATAACTCAAATGGGTTTACTTTTATTTCCTCTTGGACAAATCAGTTTGATAACTTCAGTAACGCTTGGGCTTGGGTAGAGGATAACTCTAATGGTGTCCAGTATGTTTTCTCCTGGACAAATCAATATGTGAATTGGAGTAACACTTGGAGTTGGGTGCATGATAACTCAAATGAAGTTGCTGAAGTTATTGCTTGGTATAATTCTGTTTCTGGTTGTATGGCTTATGTCTGCTCCATGACAGGTGAGTGGTGTACTGTATCACAAGCTGTAGTTGGAGTGCACTCCAGCACGAATTCCTTCCTTGTTGAGCAGACATTTTCCGCAGGAGCGAAAGGAGATACAGGATATAATACCAACAGTTTTATGGGCAGAAAAGACATAGAAGATTTAACTTATGGTGCGTCCGAACTGACTTTATATGGTGCGACCAATGCACACCCGACAATAGTAGGAGCACGTTCTCTTTATTCCGATGTACCTGCCGCATGGTCAATTTCTCATGAATTAAGTGATGCTAATGGTGGCACAAATTTTATTGGTGTGTTCGCACTTACAAATTCTACTGACAGAGTACGGAAGGGCAAAAGAATAGGGCGTATGTATGTTGTACAAACGGCAGGGGC
>Ga0307928_10002547_pt1 | contig 13994 bp, 17 predicted proteins | sample AceLakmetagen232_FD_201815 | JGI IMG/M metagenome (GOLD analysis project Ga0307928, IMG submission 201815) | Saline water microbial communities from Ace Lake, Antarctica - #232 | ecosystem: Environmental > Aquatic > Non-marine Saline and Alkaline > Saline | place: Antarctica: Ace Lake... | reverse complement strand
AAATCTTGTCAAATACAAAAAATAAACGAAGGGGAAAGATATCTCTACCTCTCCCCATCTTTTGCCTTGGCACATTGCACCACAACGAAAGAGGCTGCCTAGGAGTGTGTCCGCTTAGACTGCGTCTTCGAGCTGGCCGGCGCTGCTGCCGACAGTGAAGGTGGTGTCGCGTTGTGACAAAGCGATGTGATCTTCGGCGATGGTAGTTCTTGCTACGATGGCTGAAGACATTGGAGATGCTCGAGTGTTCATGCGAACCTCCTATTGACGAGTATCTCGTACTTTTCCCATAAAGGGCCCTTTCCCAATGAACTATCTTTAGTTAATCAATTATTTATCATTTTGTCAATAACTTATCCACAGCTATTGAAAAACAATAATCAATTTCGCTATCAAGCAGTAGGACTGATAAGAGATTGGACTATTGTTTCGGCAAACTCTTTAGCAGAAGGAGGGCCATTAGCAGTAATGATTTTGCCATCTTGAACAACTGTCTTATCTTGATATTTAGCTCCGTTTTCTTCTAAAATATGAATGGGTTTTTTGTCCATCACGCTTGACCAGACAGTAGCTTTTTTGCCTTCTAGAACTCCGGCTCTTGCTAATATAACTGGGGCAATACAAATAGCTGCTAAAATCTTTTCTTGTTTTATTGTGTTACGAGCAATCTGCCAGATAGATTCGTCATCAATATATTTATAAGCGCCAGGACCGCCGACAAAGACAATTGCGTCAAATTTAGAAATATCAAAATCTTCAAAATATATATCTACATCTGCGTCTCCCCCGCTTCCGCCAACAGCAATTCCCTTTTCTGAACTTATTGTTTTTACTTCAAAACCCACCTCCAAAAAAATATCTCTAGGAATAAAATATTCTTCGTCACAAAAATTCCGAAAAGCAATAATGATTGCAATATTGGTCATCTTCTTAATATCAATAACTAATTATTTTAAATATTTTGCCTTAGCAATATTGTGCTCGTGAAGGGTTTTACTGAAAATTGTTTCTCCCTCGGGCGTACTTAAATAATACCAAAACTTCGTTGTTTCTGGTTTAATGGCCGCTTCAATGCTTTCTAATCCGGGATTGCAAATGGGACCCTTAGGCAAACCAAGATACTGATAAGTATTATATGGTGAATCTATTTTGGTGTCTTCAATAGAATAACGCCATTTATCTTGACCTAAAGCATAAGCAACAGTAGCGCAGGACTGTAAGGGATACTTGTTAGCTATGCGCTTCCAAAAAATTCCTGAAACTATTTTTTTATCTTCTTCCCCCCGCACCTCTTTTTCTAGCAAAGAAGCCATTGTAATGATTTCAAATATAGTTTTATTCTGTTCTTCAATCTCTTCTCTTAAATCAGAAGTCATCTTCTTGTCAAAATTATTTAACATCATTTTAATAATATCTTCTGCGCTATCTGTCGTTCTGATAGAATAAGTATCGGGAAAAAGATAACCCTCAAGCCCCTCTTCTGTGGGTTTGTCATCAAGATATAAAAAATCTTGATTAAAAGTTTTTGAAGAACTGGCAATTTCTAAAAAATCTTCTTTTTGAGTAATCTCTTTATCTTCTAAATATTGAGCAATATTTTTTAGATTCCAACCTTCAATAATAGTAATTTTATTCTCTATCGTTTCTCCCTTTACAATTTTTTCAGCAATCTCACTTATACTCATTAACGGAGACAAGTTATATTCTCCTACCTGCAATAAACTTTGTTCGTCTTGGATAAAAATATAAGAATTGAATAAGAGCTTACTACTAATCAATCCTCTCTCTTTTAAGTTGGAGGCAATACTATCTAATCCCTCTCCCTGCTCAATCGTAAAAATTGTCAACTCCTCATCTATTCTCCCTAAATGAGATACGAAAAGTTGACTGTATGTCCACGAGCCCAAAAAAATCAATACGAATAGAATAATAAAAAATTTTGAGAATTTTTTAAACATTAAATTAATCTAAAAATTAATAAGAAAATAGAATAAACCCAAGATATATTTACTCGTGGCTTCTCAACGCCTCTGTTGGTTTTAATTTAGCTGCTCTGCGAGCAGGAAAATATCCAGATAAACAGCCAATTAATATTGAAAAAAGTAGACTAAAAATAATTAAACCGACAGGCATATACGCTTCCAGATAAAACATTGGATGAATTTGTCCATATAGTTCTATCGTCTTGGCAACAATAAGCCCCAATACAATCCCGCCCATTCCGCCAATAAAACCAATAATGCCGGCTTCTATCAAAAAAATACTGATAACAGCATTGTTTTTAGCTCCGACAGCTTTTAATAGACCAATCTCTCTAGTCCTTTCCCTAACAGCTGTAAACATACTATTCATTATCCCTAATCCTCCAACAAAAATAGCAATTGTAGCAAAAGCTATTACTGATGCTTGAATTATTCCCATTATTCCACCTACTATATTTCCCATTTTATCAGAAGTAAGAACTGAAAAACTAGAGACATCCTCTCCTCTTCTCCTCTTGCGCACCTCATCTAATGCTTCCTCTATATCTTTGGCTACTTTATCAACATTGACCCCTTCCTCAATTTTTACCATAGCTGCTTGAGCACCACCGTCCCTGTCTCCAGTTATTTGCTGAAAAATAGTTAAATCTAAATAAACAGCTGTATCATCTGTCTTGCTGCCTAAAGAATCTAAAATACCAACAATCTTAAATGTTTTTCCATTAATTGTTGCCTCCTCTCCTGGTTTAATCTCTTTGCCAAAAAAATCTTCTTTGGCAACCAAATTGCCGATAACCAACTCTCTTTTGCCAGAACCGGGCCATTTTCCTTGGCTTAAACTCCAGCCCTGAAAGCTAGTTAAAATTTCTATACCTTCGTTCCACGGAATACCAGTCAAGAACACTATTTTTTGCTCGTTCTTATAACGCATTATTTTACTACTATATAACATCGGCAAAACGACATCTACGCTTTTCACTTTCTTTATTATATTAAGATCTTCTTTACTTAATTGCTCTCCCCCAACAAGAGACATCGGGCTATCCATTGAACCAGGCAAAACAATTATCACGTCACCACCCAACGATTTAAGCTGTTTCATAATTGTATCTCTAATTCCGCCACTCAACGAAATCAAAGTTATCACCAAAAAAACGCCAACGACAATTCCCAAAATCGTGAGCCAGTTGCGCAATTGTCTCGTCTTCAAATTCTTAAAAGCTAGCTTAAAATATTCTATTAATGTTGCCATAGAATTTCTCCTTTTTGGACATCATTATAAACTATTCGCCCATCTTTAATATTAAAAACTTTTTCACTATATTTAGCTATCATTGGATCGTGAGTTACAACCACTAATGTCCCTTTTTCTTGTTTATGAAACTTAGTAAGTATTTCCATCACATTTTTGCCAGAGCTGGAATCTAAATTTCCTGTTGGTTCATCAGCAATAACCAGTTCTGGCTGATTAGCAAAAGCTCGGGCAATAGCTACTCTTTGACGTTCTCCGCCTGATAATTCAGAAGGTAAATGAGTTATTCTATCCTTTAGGCCAATTTGAGACAAAAGATGTTCTGCTCGTTCTTTTCTTTTGTCTTCGTTAATCCCTTGAAAAATCATAGGAATCATTACGTTTTCCAAGGCTGAAAGATTTTGGAGCAAATTGAATTGTTGAAAAATAAAGCCAATTTTTTTGCCCCTTATTTCTGCAAGTTTACTTTCTGAAAATAAAGCAGTGTCCTCGTTATCTAAAAAAATTTTCCCTTGGGAAGGAGAATCCAAACAACCAATCATATTCAAAAGAGTTGATTTCCCTGAACCACTAGCACCCATAATAGTCACAAAAGAACCTGGAAAAATCTCCAGGTCTATTCCTCTTAAAGCGGGCACATTTACTTTGCCCAACTGATAAACTTTATGAATATTTTGTAAACGAATAATAGCTTCTTCCATAATTATAATTAATAATTATTAATCAATAATTATTTCTTCTCCCTCTTCTAGTCCGACAATAATTTCCACCATATCGTCAGTGCCTTCCATTCCAATTTCTATATTTCTTTCTTTGATTTGATTGTCGCTAAGGATCTTCACAAACATCTTATCATCCTCGCTCTCAATGGCTTCTTCTGGAATTCTTAAAACTCCTTCTCTTGAGGCAACGACGACGCTCACATCAGCAGTCATTCCTGGCTTCACTCCTTGGGGAGCTGATTCAAAATTAATAGTCACTTCATAATAAACGATTCCATCAATTAACTTTTCCGCTGGATTAATAAATACTACTCTGCCTTCAAAAATTTCTTCTGGAAAAGCGACTAAAGAAATCTTAGACAAATTATCTTTTTTGACACTCACAATATCCTCCTCATAAATATTAAGTTTAATCTCAAAGGGTTCAGCTGGTAGAATAGAGATTATTGGACTCGCTGCTTGAACAGTTTCACTCACAGAATTTTCTACCGCTATCACCATTCCATCAACTGGACTTCTTAAAATTGTATCTCGAATTTGACTTTCCAATATATTAACCTTTGCTTGTGCGCTTTTTGCCTTTGCCTGAAACGAAATAATATCTTCCTCTCTTGGTTTAGCTGTTACTAGGGCTAAATTATTTTCTGCTACCCTTAGAGCGTCCTGAGCTGAGGATATAGCACTCTCAGCAGTATCAATGTTGGTTTTGTTGCTAATTTTAGTTGAGGCAATATCTTGCTGCTCTCCAATAATATTACTATAAGCAGTATTAACATTTGTTCTATAACCATCTAAAGATGTTTTGTCACTTGAAGAAACAATATTGCGATAACTTGGATTCTCAATAATCGCTCTTATCTCGCTTAAACAATCTCGACTATCCGCAAGATTTTTCTCGAAATTAACTAAAGCAAAACCAATATTCTGTTCAGTAAAATTAGTTTCTGCTTTATCAAGATAAAAATCCATTTCATCTAAACTATTATCTATTTTACTCTTGTTTTCTTTTACGTCTAAAGAATTTTGATCATTAGCGGTAAAATAACTAAATTGGATTGATTTAACTCCTGTGAAAGCGTTGTAAAGCTTTAGATAAGAGTCATTAAGACTATTAAGAGCATCTTCATAGACGTCTTCCAATGCTTGGTCAGCAGTAGCTTGCGCGTTTACTAAATCCTTTTCTTCATTCTCTAAAACAGTTTTCGCATTATCAATACTAGTTTGAGCTATCTGAATCTCTTGATCTGTCGCTCCAGCTAAAAGCTTATCTAGTCCGGCTTGATTTAATTCCAAATCCGCTTTAGCTTGTTCAAGTTGAATATATAATTGATCGTTGTCTATTTTCGCTAAAAGAGTCCCCTCTTCCACCTCATCTCCTGTCTTAACATAAAGTGATTTAAGTTGACCCGCGCTCTTAAAGCTCAAAATAATTTTATCTCCCCTTCTGATAGTTCCTGTTTCTGAAATTTCTTGATAAACTTCTCCCCTATCAACTTTATAAAAGGTATGCTCTCCATTCTTCTTAGAAAATGAATTAAAAATTAAAATAACCGATATAATTACAATAATAATTAATGGAATAATGATTTTGGCCTTGAATTTCATTTTCATAATTGAATTACCTTTAAAAATATATATAATGACTTCAATTTCAAGTGTTCTTGAGCGGAGCGAAAGGTTCTTATAATTTATTATGGATTAATAATTTAATATACTAAAAACTTCTAAAAATGTCAAATTTTTAAAGGACTTTGACGGGCAACACCCGAACAAAACCCAGAGAAAACTCGTTCAAACAAAACGCCCGCTTATAACGGGTACATGGCAGGGGTGGCAGGGTTCGAACCTGCAGCCTATGGTTTTGGAGACCATCGCTCTACCAATTGGAGCTACACCCCCATACGTAATCTTAATGCAAATAATAAAAAATATTTATCAAGATCTTCAAAAGAACTTTTATACTCTTTTCCTCCTCGGACCGCATCACAGAAGACTTCTTTTACACGTCCTATCTCTTTTAACTGACCATAATTCCACCTCGCATCTGAAAGAGTTAATTCAAACAATTCAATAGCTCTCATGAATGCTCCTTCAAAATATTCTTTATTTTTTTCAAACCATTTTCCAGTTCTCCCGACTTCACTGCCGATATTGGCAAGTTGTTCAATTAAAGAAAGCTTATGCCATCTACTAGATAATGGTTCTTTATCTTGCATTTTAAATGATTAAATTATTAACTATTTCTTTAATCTTTTTTCTAATTTCGGAATTTTCAACATCTCGAGATCTATTATTAAAAGCAGGTTTAAGGTTAATCACTGAGTCAAACTCAACCAACTCATCTTCTTCAAGGCGCAAATTAATTCCCCAAATATGTTCTCTTTTCGATCCTTCTTTCTTTTCTAAAAGAATTTCTCCGTCAGAGTGCAAATCTGGACCAACAGCCATTATACATTTTTCAATATCAACAACTGCCTTAACTAAATCGCCAAATTGTTTTTTGGCAATATCAACAAGTTCTGTTCTTTTTATTCCTTGTTTTACGATTTTAATTTCCATATTTATTCAAGATTATATATTAATACCTTAGCGAATCAAGGTTCTGTGAGTGAAGCTCACAGGTTCTTACTTCTTCATCTCCTTGTGCACGGTATGTTTTCTGCATTTTTTACAGAACTTTTTCAATTCTAACTTTGTCCCAGCCACCGTTGCATCATGGGATTTATGAGCTTGATAATTAATGCTTTTGCATTCCTCACACCTTAATTTTACAAATGCTTTTCTTTTTTTTGCCATAATTTTTATTTATTTTTATTTGTCTTTGTAATAAAGCCCGGAGTGAGAATCGAACCCACGACCTTCTTCTTACCAAGAAGATGTTCTACCACTGAACTATCCGGGCACTAAAATGTGGGTAGGGAGGGATTCGAACCCCCGTAGCCCGAAAGCATCAGATTTACAGTCTGATCCATTTAACCGCTCTGGCACCTACCCTCAACTATCGCTTAATATTACTATAAAATGATTATTTTTCAAGGGCTGTGCTATGTTTCTCTTTCCAATCCTTGATTTTTTTGTGATGACCAGAAAGCAAAACCTTAGGCACTTGCCAATTTCTTTTATCCTTTCCAGGGTTAAAAACCTCTGGTCTGGTATATTGTGGATATTCTTTTAATCCAGTAGAAAAACTTTCTTCTTCAAGGGAATCCTTTTTTATCACACCAGGGATCAATCTTGAGACAGCATCAAGAATAACCATTGCTGGAACTTCGCCGCCTGTTAAAACATAATCCCCTATTGAAATCTCCTCATCAGCGATATGTTTCGCCACTCTTTCATCCACTCCCTCGTAGCGACCGCAAATAAAAATTATTTGTTTTAATTTACTTAATTGTTTAGCCTTTTTTTGATCAAACTTTTTACCTTTGGCTGACAGTAAGATAATTTTTCTTTGTTTTTTTGTAATTCTCTTATTTTTCTGAAGAATATTCTTTATTGCTTTGAATATAATGTCAACTTTTAAGATCATTCCGGGTCCCCCGCCATAGGGCCTGTCATCGACTGTCCTGTGAACATCTTTGGTAAAATCCCTTAGATTATGAATCTTAATCTTTATTAACTTCCTTTTTTGAGCACGCTTAATTATGCTCTCTTTGAAATAAGAGTCAAAAATTTTAGGAAAAATTGTAATCATGTCAAACTGAATCATATTTATCAAAAAACCGTACTATTAATGATAGCACGGCTTTTTGTTTTTTTGAATCGTAGAAAGAATTACAACTTCAAATCATCAAGACTTGACTCTGTTTCTTTTGCTCGAGGTGCTGGACGAGTACTGCCCTCTGGCTCCTCAATCTTTAGGTTGACGCGTGCGTGATTCTTTAAGCCAATAATTCGAAGTAATGTTCGAATAGCCTTCACGGTAGAACCTTCTCTGCCAATAATCTGACCCATATCTTCTTTATGAAGGTTCAGATTAAGCAAAACGCCCATCTCGTCAACTTTTCTCTCAACTTTGACATCCTCAGGATGATCTACTAATGTCTTGACAATAAACTCAAGAAAATCTTTATCAGGTATCTTATCTTCCATATTCTTAAATCGTATTATTAATCAATGTTTTATCCATTTTATCCGACCTTTCAATCCGAGATCTCCATTTACAGAACTCGGTAACTTGTGATTATTATTTTACTCTCTTATTTTTCTTTGTCAATCTTTTTATTCTCTTTTTCTGTTGGCTTCCCTTCTTTGATTGGCTCTTGTTTCTCTTGCTTCTCTTGCTTCTCTGTAACTTTTTTCTCTTCTATTCTTTCCTCTTTTTTCTCTGTCTCTTTTTCTTTCTTATCCTTTATCGGCACCTCTTTTTGGGGCGAGACATCTTTTGATTCTTCCTTAACTGGTGCTTCTTTAATCTCTTTTGCCTCTTCTTTAATAGTTCCTTTTGTTTCTTTGCTCTTGCTCGGTTTTTTGCTATGAACAGCAACTTTTTCTCCTTTTAAAATCCCCTCTTTCACCAATAAGTTATGAACTACATCGGAAGGTTGAGCTCCTTGAGAAAGCCAATATAGAATTCGCTCCTTGTTGATCGCCTTTTCTTTAGTAATAGGATTATAAAAACCAAGCTGTTCAGTAAATTTACCGCTTTTCGGAGAACGCTTTTTATCTACCACCACAATTTTATATGATGGTTGATGTTTCTTGCCTATTCGTAAAAATCGTATTGATAACATAATGATTAATAATCAATAATAATTAAATAATTATTTTATTGCCATTTTTTTACCTCCAAACCAGCTTGAGCTGCTGATTCCTCTGCTTCTTGCTTAGACATGCCCTCGCCTTTGGCTATCAATTTATCTTCTAAAAATACTCCTGAAATAAAACTCTTGGCATGGTCAGGCCCCCATTGTTTAAGAATATCATAATGAGGAGTGGTTTTTTGCTTTTCTTGGGCCATTTCTTGAAATTTACTCTTGGCATCAACGAATTCATTATTCTTTAAAATATCAGGCAGTTTAATCATTAGGTGCTTCTCTATAAAATCCTCGCACGCTTTATATTTTTGGTCAAGATATAGCGCGCCAATAAACGCCTCGAAAACATCTCCTAAGATGTCTTCCCTTGCTCTTCCTATTTCTTTTTGTTCTCCCCTAGACAACAAAAGAAATTTACCGAAATTCAACTCTTTAGCAATAGTAGATAACATTTTGCTATTAACTAAAGCTGCTCGCCAGCTTGTCAGTATTCCTTCGCTCTTCAAGGGATAAGCAGAAAAAAGATTATCACTAACCACTAATTCTAAAACAGCATCTCCTAAAAATTCTAATCGTTCGTTATCTCCTGTTCTAAAATTGGGATTCTCATTTAAGTAAGAACGATGACAAAATGCCTGCGCCAATAGGTCTTTATTATCAAAACTAATATTTAATTCTTTTTCTAATTTTGAAAAATCCTGCATATTTAGTTCTTGTTCTCTATTTCTTTAAAAACCGTGCCAAGAACGCCATTAATAAATTTGCCCGATGATTCACCTCCGAACATTTTGGCCAATTCAATTGCCTCGTTAATAGCTACTTTTGGAGGAACTTCTTCTTTATTAGCATAAAGCAACTCATAAAGACCGATTCTTAAAACATTTCTGTCAACAATATTTATTTGATTTATCGGCCATTCGGGAGCCGCCTTCTCAATAATTTTATCAATTTTATCAATGTTCTCCTCAACTCCTTTAGCAATTTGTCTTATAAAATCAGTGTTTTCTAATCCTGGACCAAACTCTTTAATATTTTTTTTCAAGATAACATCTAAGGACTTCCCTTCTTGAGACATAAAATCCCATTCATAAAGAGATTGCATTGCTATGCTTCGTGAAAGATGTCTACTTCCCATAGAATTTAAGAACTTATTTTTTGCTTAACCCTTCCATTGTCATTGGTTTTGTAGTCGTTTTGTCCCCTTCCTTAATCTCTTTTTCTTTCTTTTTCTTTTCTTTTTTAGTCAATTTCTTTAGAACATCAATGACCTGTCTGCCTTTATAATATCCACAATTAGGACAGACCGTATGAGAAAGGACTAATTTGCCACATTTTGGACAAACACCTAAACCCGGTTGTTTAATCCGTATATGCATTCTCCTCTGGTTTCTACGCGATTTTGTTTTGTGTTGTTTTGGAACTGCCATAATTAACTTTTGTATATCAGATTATTGAAATAAAAGCAAGCTCCGCACAAGCGGAGCAAGCAACGATAAATAATTAATATTTTCTTACTTCCATCCTCTATTCTTATATAGGATAAATGAATAATGATTATTTCCCCCCCGTCTCTATCCACTCTGGTAATGATATGTCGATTGTAAAGTCCTCGCTGTCTTTACAACAATAAGAATTGGATCCTAAATCATTGTCAGTTATCCTTAATCTTACGATACGAGAATCAGCATCTGGATAAGTAGTAGTAGTGTCTCCCATATCTGAAGAATTAACATCTAAGGGACTTAAACAAGAAATGTTGCCTGTATAATCAAAGTCCCATTCATACTCACAAGGATTAACTGTGTTGAAACAAGTAGAATTATCTATAAAAGTAACTACTTCATCAACTACTGGGTTTTCTGGATCCCAAGTGAAATCAGGCCAAGGCCAAGCGTGTGGTTCTGTTTGGAAAAAAGAAGGAGCAACAACCCAACCAGAATCATTCCCATCTTCGTTGTAAACTCTTACACGCCAATAATATTTTTTCTCACTGGTTCCGCGAAAAGTAATTTTATCAGGAGTTGATGAATCTCGGACTCCAATTATTTGATTATTCTTTATTCCGTCAGAATAGCCCAAGCTGCCTGAAAATGGAATCGTTCTGTCTATCTCTGGATTAGCAAATCCAGCATTATTGGCAACCTGAAAATTAAACTTTTCCTGATTAACTCCCCCACCATCTCTGTATGTCCATTCAAAATGAACATCACATACTCCTTTAGTATCTGTACAACAATCATGACCAATGATTTGCAAACCTTCTGCGGTTGGAGGAACTTCACAATCAGAGGGACAGGTAGCTCCAGTCTCGCCACAATTACAAACACCATCTGAACAATGACTGCAACTATTGCAATAATCAGAAGAACCTAATGCACAAGTTGAACCATCACATTTTAAATCATGGTCACATCTATTTTGGGGATCATTACAGGAATCTATAGTACAAGAATTAGCGTCTGTACAATCTCTTGCTAAAATAGAGTTACAAACTCCTCCTGAACAACCATCGCCAGTTGTACACCAGTTTCCATCATCGCATGAACTGCAACTGCTATGTACAGTTTGTGTGCCAGCGACTTTAGAACGACAGCTTCCACTTGAACAATAATAATCTAAAAATTCCCGATTCTGGCAAGAACATTCGTTGCCACCATTACAACAGGAATAAGACGAACCAACATTTACCCACTTATCAGTGCCACAACTTTTAGGGCTAGACCATTCTAAACAAGAGTCGGAATCATAATCTCCACAGATTCTATATCGCGAGCTACCAGAGCATTTCGTTCTGCCTGCAGGAGAACATTGATTACTACATCTCGGCACTGGTCTCGGCCTTGGTTCCGGCTCTGGTTCCGGCTCTTCTGGTTCCGGCGTTGGCGTGGGCGTTCGTCTCGGCGCTGGTGCCGGCTCCGGCTCCGGATCTTCAGCAATGTCGTCGCCGCCGATGTCAAACCACCACCGACATCCAACATCTCCCCATGCATCATGTGCAGATTGAACAAATTTTATGGATGGATAAACTAATCCAGTTATCAAAAAAATTATTAAAACTGAACCAAAAACAATTTTTTTATTATTCAAAACAATTTTCATTTTCATAATATTTACTATTATTAGGTATTATACAAAAATCTACATTTATAAGTTGGGCATCTTTTAATTTTGAAATCATAACTTCGTATTTATCTTTATTGATAATCCATTTATTTTTACATTGGAACGAAGAACCCATATATGATTCCACTACCAAAGAGCCACAATCCCACTCGCCTCCCGGGATAACACCACCAAAAACATCAGCTAGTAATTTAATAGCGCTATTTTCATCTAAGTATATGTCCTCGTCTAAAATTGCACTTCCGGTAATTCTGTTAATCTTCTTATTCTCTTCGTTATATTCTACAAAAGCATTAAAATGTTCTTCTTCCACATCCCAAGAATATTCCCATGCAAAAAGATTAATCAATTCTTCTGGCTGAATAATCGCTGGTTTGTAATAATTTGAAAAACTACTTGTAATAAATTCGTTTAAATCTTCTTCCGGATTCCAAATATTTTCTGGAGGAGAATACAAACTTACTTTTTGATAGAAAAATAAAGAAATAGTGGCAATAACTAAAATCACTGTTAAGGTTAAAAAAATAAAAATTAAAGCCAGCCATATTTTACTAATTGACTTCTTTTTTAAAATTGAAGATGAAACAGCGGGATTAGAAAACTTTTTTAAATTATTCATATTTAATTTAGCCTAATTAATTCAATATTGATTCAACAAAGTTATTATACTATGTATCTAGATAATTAAAAAATATAAACTGTGGATAACTTTAATTAACTAAAAATTTTAAATTCTAAATTGTTCTTATAATTTATATCATCTAATATCTAAATTTGTTGACAATCTATGTTAAAAGCAGTATACTTGAATTGACTTTAAAAACCGCTCTTTAAAAAGGAAGGTGAGAAGAATGAAAAAGGGAATGCAATTAATCGTATTGTTAGTTCTGGTGTTTCTAACGCCAAAATTGGCAATGGCGGAGAATTATCAATGGGCCTTAGAAAAAATCCAAGTCTTCTTGGCTTGGGAAATTGCTAAGGGAGAAGGAGTTGTTGTAGCCTTGATTGACGGAGGCGTTGGCTCTCTCGCCGAATTTAGGGAAAAACTCTGGATTAATGAAGATGAGATAGCTAATAATAGAATAGACGATGACAACAACGGCTTTATTGACGATATGAATGGATGGGATTTTCAGGACAACGACAATACGTCTTCACAAGGAAGTTCTCTTCGTTGGCATGGAGCTTTTGTGGGAGGAATTATCTCATCCTTGACTGTTAATGAAGCATATGGCCGCAGGGGCGTAGCAGTGAGCCCAGAAGCAAAATTGATGGATATTCGACTTACCGATGAAAATGGTCACTTTGAAGGCGAAAAGATACTATTTGATTGTATCAACTATGCTGTTGATAATAACGCCGACATAATCAACCTTAGTATCGCTTGTACTTCCCGACCTTTTTATAGGACACAAACGGCGATCAATGCGGCATACGAGAAAGGGATTATTGTTGTTGCGGGCGTTGGAAACAAGGCATCAACAGTTCAATGGCCTGCTGCCTATGAGTCGGTTATTGCCGTAACAGCGGTTGACTGTTTCAATCGACTTTATCCCAAGGCTAATACTGGAGCAGAAGTAGATTTTGCCGCCCCTGGAGTTGATGTTTATTCTATTTGGCACAAGGACAATCTTCTTGCCAAAACTTCAGGAACCTCTTGCGCCACCGCCTACGTTACTGGCACAGTGGCGTTAATGTTGTCCATTAATCCTGAACTCACGCCAGAAGAGGTTTACGACATTTTGGAAGAAACCTCTGAGGATTTAGGAGCACCAGGAAAAGACGAAAAATTTGGGCACGGCTTAATTAACGCATATAACGCTGTACTCCGCGTCCAAGAACTTCTAGAAGAAAATCCAGCGAACGACGGACAAGAAGAGGAAACTTCCTCTGAGGGTCCCCCGGAAGAATTAGAGTAGAAATCCGGGAAACAATTAACGGAGAAGGCAATCATTGCTTCTCCGTTTTTCTCTTGTCTCTTTTATTGTTTTTTCTCCACTTTGAAATTTAGTTTCATTGTTATATAATATGGTTATAATAACATTACTTTCCTTTCTCGTTAAAATCTTATACAATATAATAATTAATATTTATTATGGAACAACCTCTCGAAAGATTTACCATACAACAAATAATGAGAGAGTTAAAACAAGCAGAG
>Ga0307928_10002546_pt1 | contig 14002 bp, 26 predicted proteins | sample AceLakmetagen232_FD_201815 | JGI IMG/M metagenome (GOLD analysis project Ga0307928, IMG submission 201815) | Saline water microbial communities from Ace Lake, Antarctica - #232 | ecosystem: Environmental > Aquatic > Non-marine Saline and Alkaline > Saline | place: Antarctica: Ace Lake... | reverse complement strand
TCGTCTAAATTATACAGTTCGACCAAATCTTCGTGACAGTCTGTATCTGCTGTCAATAAATCACCGTTTTTTAGTCCTATACCGCTTAGAAAATTACACATTTGTTACTCCTTAGTTATTTTGGCATGTTGTTAGTTGATAATATCACTAGTGTATGTAATCATTCTCGCAACCGCAATCCCAATAGTTACTATCGGTGAAAAATGGTTTCCCTTTTCCCATATTATGTTCTATTGTCATTATGCCCTCCCTTTGATTCCGAATACAATCATGTAACGTACTTTAGGTACTCCGGACTCATGCACCATACAATGACTATTGTGTAAAGTTTCGATGGAGTATTCCTGTAAAACCTTTTTGATAATATATTTTACATTGTTATCCATAGTCTCTGATTCGTTTGCTACCGTACACGTTCCTAAAAGTTTTCCCTGAAGTTTTTTACTTATATCTTTATCTTCCGGCACATGACTCCACGAAAACCCATAGCAATTCAATAGTTTCACGATGTTGAAAGATCGTTTATTTAGTCCAATATTCTTTTGAACTGCTGAATCTATAAATATTTCCTCTTCTTTCCTGTTCATGGAGTTACCTCATCTAAGTCTAAATACATTTCTGTTAAGAGTACAGCACATATTTCTATGCATACATCTAACGGCAGATTTGGGAAAGCATCATTTAATATTGATGGACATAAATCACCAACCTCGCGTACATTCTGTACTCATATCACTTTCCTTTCGTAAATGTTTCAATCAGACAACCATCTACCCTGCGTTTCGATACTTCAAAGCCATCTTTCAATAGCTTTTTCCGGTATTTATTCCAATCTCCGTTGCTTTCCGGCTGTTTAACAACCTTTTTCCCGAACATACTCATCTGTACGCTCATTTTACTACCTCCAAATTTAACTTCTTAGCAATTTGTTTGCACATAGAACATACTTCGCCCTCTTCCGCTTGCTCTTCGATATTGTTTTTCAGGTATTCTATTTCTTCAATTTCAAATTCTTCAAGATGGTGCAGTTCGTCAGCATTTAATATCTTTTTTAAGTTTTCCATAATAGCTCCTTGATGTTAGAATAACATTAAACTCGCCTGTTCTTGCTCTTCATTGTATTCCTTTAAAATCTTTATCATACCTCTTGATTCTTGACGTTCTACTTCCGATATACAGCTATTTGTACCAACTTCATTCTTCTTAAAAAACTCAATAGCAGTATCTACTCCACAAGATATAGCTTCTTTTACGCTTTTGTGCTTTATCCCATGCTTAGATGAAACACCGCTACCCATTCCCTCTGACCTTGCGTTAAGATGAACAGCAGTCTTTACGCCATCCTCAAGCTCTGCCCATGAAATTCTAGCAATAGCTCTTCCTTTGGAAAATTCTTTGCTCTCTGGATTCAATACAATCTCACAATCGTTTATTTCATATTTACCCTGTTGTGTTACTATCTCATCTGTAACTGTTTTGATATTATAAACCACCGGCTCAGGCGAATATAAAGTATCAAATAAACTCGTTTGTTCGTTCATGGTGTCCTCCTCGTTCAACTATGGACTGCCCTTTCGGGCAGTTTCGAGCTTTTGCTCTCGTCAGCATAGTTTGTTTATGAGTTTTAGTATTGATTCATGCATACCTTCATTTTCTTTTTCAAGTTCTGTGTTTTCTTTCAACAATACTTCTGAAGATGCCCTACATTCATTCCTTTCGTCTAAGAATTGAGCATTTTGTCTTTCCAATTCATTAATATAATCTGACATCTTTGCTCTTTCTGCATTTCTCTTTTTGATAATGTTATTGAGTCCACCAATCAGCTTACCCTTTTCCTTTATTACAAAGTTAAGTTCTTCGGCTTCGTTATCGGTGTTTTCTTTCAGGAATTCCAGTTCACTGATGAGTTCATTCTTTTCGTTTCTGATACAAGCAATATCTTGCTCTAAGTCTGCTATCACAAAATACTGTTCGTCTGCTTTCTGCTCTAAGTCTGCTCTTTTTTCCTTCTTTTTCTCACTCATAACCACTTCTCCTTGATAAAGTTAAGCTGTGTATCGCCTTATTTAGTGAAAATTGTTCCGTCATTCTTGCCGTTTACTTCAATTTGATACTGTTCTCCTTCTTTTATACATCGTTTTTCACAATTTATTGCGACTTTAATTGACATTCTATTATCGTTTGTTCCGGCATATCCATCGTGTTCAGTATATCCAATGCCATGACATGTGTAAGTTCCTGCTTTTGCAACAATAATTACTTTCATGTTTTACTCCCATTTATGAATTTACGCTATCGGTTGCGTCTCAGTGTTAATTATTCAAGTCCTAACTTATAGGCAATACTCCTGCATTCCCAACAAGGTTCGGTTCCATCAGGATACTTTTTTATCGTATCTAGCTGATGTTTACGAGTATTCAAAAACTGTTTCTTTGTCAATACTCCCGAATTAAATAGGTGTGCTTTCTCTGTCTTGTTTAGTTTGTCAGCCCAATCCCTGTCTCTTTCACCTACCATTATACTACCTCCTTGCCTTTTCCAGCCCTATTATATACCTACACAATCCTCTTTGTGAAATCCTTTGATAGTTTGCTCGATATGAGCGTTTAACTCTCTTAAAAGCTGTTCCTTGTTCCTTGTGGTGCTATTCAAAACCTTTCTTCCTGCGTTTGATGTGTTGAAATCGACCTATTCGATAACGTCTAACTCTTCAAGTATTATATCTTCATAATCTTCCTCTTTAGAACTGTTCTTGGTCAACTTAATTCGTGCCTCTTCTGCTTTCTGCTCATTCAAGAATGCCCTCACTTCATTATGACAACCACCGAACCAATGCGACAATACATATACTTTCATGTTTACTCCCATGGTTTTACTTAATTTTAACTATTAACCAATCTTGGCTTATTGAACAGTTATTGATCAACTGCTTTGCATCAGCATAATAGCGATAAATCTTTGCCTTTGCTTTTCTCTTGTCCCATTTAATAAAACGTTTCGTTACTTTCCATAAATACACATCACCGGAAAAATGTGGCTTCGTTATAACAAACTTATCACTTGGTAACTTTTGTTTCAATGCTTTTCGCATCAGTTCTTCAAACTCCGGCATTCTTTCCTCTCTGTTTTTACTGCTTGTTGTGTATTCTTCGCTATTAACACCGCCTATCCGCCAATTAAACTCTTTATACTCTGGCATGTGTTCCAATACTTTCAATGCTCTTACATATTTACCACTACTGCTTTGAAAGTTTCCTTCTTCGTATGCTTTCATTATTTCAAGTTCTACTGCATCAATACCTTTTTCTTTTAACAGTGCTGATAGTTTCTTAATTTCCCAATCTTCAAACGTTCTTGGATATACATTACTACTGGCAACATTGACCATTACTTTACCGTTCTCAATCTTGACTGATTTTATAACATCGTAACTCATTTCTCCCCCCTGGTGTTTGGTGTTTTCGATTCTTTAAAAATTGTTCTTTTGTTGTTCTGTTATCGACTGCCCCGAGTTACATATTATTATTTAGCGACCACAATGCAATTCGGATTGAGTATTCTTAAATCACTTCAGTGTGGCACGTAGGTAATGTATCAGATCCAAACAATCTCATCCATTTGTCAGTTTTGTCAGTTTTGACATTATAACCGTCCATCGTCTTAAATACTGTCATAATTTCTTTTGACATCATAATACTCCTTATTATTGTTTGAGGTTTCAGCGTTATAACCGCTTCATCAGTACAACCGTTAGTTGTAAACCTCTTTGATTGCCTTTACCTTTACCAGCTCATTTAAGGCTTCTTGGTAGTACAATCTATTTATCACCACAAGGGCTTTCTAGCCGTGTAAGTGTTGGGTTATGTAGGTTGCTGACCTCTCCGAGCTTATTTCTCCTTTGTTTGTTTCTTGCATTATATTATATGGTATCATACTTGTCAAGTAAATTCGTGTTTGAGATTAAAAATAGTTTTATCATCTTATCATCAACCAGTCATTCATCGACATTTACAAGCACAAAAAAACTTTGAAATAAATCACGATTAATGCTATATTAATACTATTAATGCTATGAATTCTTATCATTCTAGACAATCTGCCTACAAGAAACAGTATCAATATTTACACACTTTTCTCTATTGTATTGTGTAACATAATCTTAGTTTTATTATAATGATGTAATATTATAACGCTTGTAACTAATTGTGCGACACAGTGTTATATTATATCTGCCTACGGTGCTTACGGCTTGTTTACGCTTAACTAATTGTGCGACACATATTTACGTGGTTTGTAGGCATGTAGGCAGATATTTATACACCCTTATATATATATATACTTTTATTTTATTTCTCTCTCTCTATTATATTTTATTTTTCTCTCTCTCTCATGTATCTCTTTATTATATTATATTTGTTTACAAAGTAATATATATATAGAGAGGCAGTAAAAATGGGTATCTACCTGTAAACAAAGTTGTAAACGAGTTGTAAGCAGTGTAAGCAAAATGGTGTAAGTGTAACAATTACAAGGTATTATTTTGCATACAAGCTGTTATTGGTATTTTTAGCTTGACTTTGTGCATATTTGTTATAACTTGTTATTTGAGGGTTAAAGCGGAGAGGACATTGTACTTAGAGGTATTTTATGTCAGCTATACAAAAAAAGATAACAAAAGATGAATTTGTGGAAGTTGTTCTAAATAATACAGATAGAAAGACAAATGTAGAATTATCTAAAATGTTAGGCATTTCAGAAACGCATTTTTACCGGTTACAAAAAGAATATGCGATTAGAAGTAAGGATGAAGTAAAGAAGTATGCTCAGCTCTATACTGCTGAATTGATGCAGATGTTAAGGAGTAACGCCAAGAAAGGCTCAGATCGAGCGATACAACTACTCTTGGAGATGGGAGAAAGCTATACACCATCGAACAAACTGGACATGAAAGCCACATTAAGCATTGAGTATAATATCGGCACAGTCAAGACACCAATGGATGCAGGACTATCACCAGTCAATAAGCTCGAAACAGGTGAACAAAAGTTGATAAAGTAGTGCACATTCATAAAATAATAACATAGAATAAACACAATAAAGGACATAACTGCATAATTATTCATTAACTTACAACGATTAAAAACTCACTAAGAATAACACTAAAGTTAGTGAGTTTTGAAGAGGATCCGAGAAAATAGAAGAATCAGCACAAAAGAATAAAAAAGAAAAGAAACACCACAGAAAGCCGACCAACACTTTTAGGTACTTGATATGAGAATACCAGTACTAATCTATTTTGCAGAGAGCAAACGTTCCCAAAAAATTTTTTTAAGTTCGAGAACTATATTATGAAAGTGTAATATTGTGGGAGTAATTTTATGTTTAGAATAATTTTAAAATTAGTGATTCTGCCGTTTTATTTAGTGGGCTGTCTTTTTTCGTGGCTTGCAATAACAATTAAAGAAGCGTGGGAATGGATTGACGAAGATATAATATAGGGGTGTTTATGTGTACTCTTAAGATTATAAAAGGTGGCGGGAAGCCGGTACAACGTGTGTCCCTGGTATTTGATGCTGTTGAAAGCTACATCACGAAGCAACTAAAACTTGATTACTATGTTATTAACACAATGATACCTACCGAACCATTTTATAAAGAAGCTCTGGCGCAAAAAGAACTTATTGGAATCGAATTAGAAAAGAGAGGACAGGGACTTAAATGCTCACAGCGAAAAAAATAAGAAAAGCGTTGAGCGCCAGACATAGGGCGTTAATGCGTAGCAGGAAACAAATAGGTAAATTGAACAAGAAGTATGAATATCAGAGTTACGGGAATAATGTTTTTTGTGTAGGAGGAGAAAGTAATGAAACTGCAGAAAGCATCAAAAGAAATACATAAAATGACAGAGGATCGTGGAAAGGTAATGGATAAGCCGAAAGAGAATGTAGTTTGTTTACCGGAAAGGATGATTGAGGATTTATTTGTAGCTATGGAAAAAGTAAAAAGGCTAAAAGGAGAGTATAGTATAAATTTTATTACTTTAGATTATTACATGAAAGAGCTTGAAAAGTTATATAATGAAGTTGCGAAGATAGAGGTTTGGGTGAAGGGTAAAGGTTTGGGGATAGTTGATTACTGTTTAAGTAGGAAGGAGTTGGATAAGGACAATGCAACCGAAGAAGATAAAGAAGAGCATAGCTGAGCGCCGACAGGCGTTGAGACATAGCATGAAGCGAGTACGCAGGCTAAACCATAGATATGGAACTGGGGAGGATTGCAGTGAATGTATTAAAAAATTTGTTGTTATGAATGGAGTAAATAAAGAATTCTGCGAGAAGTGTAATATAGAGGAGGCTAAGGAGGTATTAGATGAAGAAGAAGTCGTTTGTGAATATGGTTAAGAGAAGGAGATTTTTTTAGTGAATAATGACTCTAATATGGAGGAGAAAGAGAATGAAAGGATGCGATTGTGCTGGATGGGGATTACTTGGTAGTATAGATGTGAATAATTATGCGGAGGATACATTTAATTATTGCCCTATTTGTGGTAAAAAACTATTAGTGATCCCGAGCAGGAAAAATTTTGTTATGATGTGCCGCGGTAATGAAGATGGCAGCGATATGAATGAACAGTTCCCGGTAAGGTTAAGTAATTTTAAAAAGTGGCTTGCGGAGTTAGATAATGTTTAACAGTTGACAGAATGACATATTGAGAGTATTATATTAAAAGGAGGCATAGAATAGAATATTACAAGATATTGGGGGTGAGGCGCGATGCTTCTTTAAAAAATATCAAGCGTGCATACAGAGAGATGTCAAAGCGCCATCATCCTGATAAAGGTGGAGATAAGAACACGTTTTCCGCTATTACAGAGGCATATCAAGTATTATCTGACCAAGAGAAAAGAAAAGAATATGACCTTACCGGAAAAGTAACGAATGAAAATATAATAAATACCCAGGCGATACAAATTATAGTTTCAACATTCGTACATCTTCTTCAGAAAGCGGATGATAATACGAATTATGTAGAAGAAATAAAAGGAGCTGTCAAGCGTGATTTGGAGAAGTGGCCCGGAATAATACAGAAAAACAAGAAGGATCTCGAGCGTATAAAGGGGAAACAGAATAAAATTAAAAACAGGTTTGATAAGGAAAATATCTTTGAGTCATCTTTGAAGCAGATTGTTACTGATTTAGAAAATATTATACTGGAAGCAGAGAGCCGTGGGAAAAGTCTCGAAAGAGCAAAGGTTATCTTAAAAGAGTATGTACAAGAGATGCCTAAGCAAAAGATTATAACGAATTTAGGCGGATATATGGGGTTTGGCGGGGGAACAGCAGCAACATACTCAACAATGTCAGCAACATAAGAGAAGAAGAAAGGAGAATAGAATGAGAATAAACGGATTCAGAGAAATGCTGGAACTAGGCTGTTTCACTATAGGATTTACAGTAAAAAACACAAGTGGAAGTGGTATTAATATAAAGCCAAATATTGAGTTAAGCGGATACACAACACATTGTAAATATAGGGACAAGAGGGAATATGTACTTGAAGTAGAACAAAATACACACACTCCTCCATATAGTTTGTATGTTGGTCCGGGAGAAGAAAAACACTTTGTAACAAATAAGAAATATTCTTATGAATTCCCATTTCTATGGTTTAAGATTTATAAGATAAATGGTAAAAAATTCAGAGTGATACATATAGACTCTGGGGCTGTTAGTTTTTTCAGGTTTTATTGGAGGAATGATTTCAAAAGGCAAGAAATAGAGGCTCAAATATTTAATAAAATTCATGATATTTGCAATAGTCTTTTCGATATATGGTTGTATATTAGAGGAATAAATCGTAATATTAAGTATAAATTTAGATGGTTAAGAAGTAAGATGTTCAGGAGGATGAAATGAAGCGTAGAGAATCTATCAAGAAGATTGGATTGTTAGGATGTTTGTTGGTTTTTCCAGCGGCAGGATTAACTAAAGGCATGTCCCCTGGAGGTTATTTTGTAAAGGATGAACTTAAAAATCTTGGTTACAAAGCACAGAGAATTTTAAAAGAAACCGGAGGATTGCCAGATATTAAAGATATAATGCCTATGAGTTATACTAACTTTGACGAAAACAAGGTGCATTTTTATAAAGCACGTAACGGAGATCTCCGTAAAAAGAAATGTACATATGGACTTGGCTTCATGTGTCTACCTAGAGAGGACAAAAACCACGAAAAGATGTTTCGCAAAAAGATGCTAGCTCTAGTGCATACCTTTGTCATGACAATCAGACTTAAACCTAAAGCAGAAATAGAAATTTGTGAGCTAAAAATAATCAAACATGCAACTGGTTTTTATGAAGTTGGCTTATTTGGAAGGGGTTATTTATGAGTCACGCTGAGAAATGCCCAGTGTGTAATGGATCAGGGAAAATTAGTACACCAAACGTTACAAATAGTTCAGCAGGGGCATTTGTAGAGAAACAATGTCACGGCTGTGACGGTGGTGGATGGGTAACCGTAAGCGATCCATCAGATTCATATTTTCATGTCACTGTTGCTGGGAATAGACTTGTATTTGAAAATGATGAATGCGTAGATATTGAGAGAGGTGACACATGAAACGATCACAGTTTTTTCTGTCATGTGCCGGATTACTTGTTGCCGGATGTAGTAAGTTAGGATTCAGCAGGAAACTGCCACAAGAGTATCGGATCATTTTTTCTGAAACTGATCCAGATGCTTGGTGTACTGATCCAGATGCTTGGTATCTTGTCACAAATAAAAAGCAAGGTGTAATAAATCTATATGGTGATGGTAGCAGTAATGAAGGCGGTAAATTAATAACTTCAGCAGATGGGCCTATTTATGGTAGTATTAATTATTAGAGGCCAAGCCATGCCTAAAGTAATGTGCGTTGAATGTAAACACTCTAAGTTTGATTATAAACGTGGCATTATAATATGTAAAACTGTGAGCAAACGTTGTGAATTTGAGCAAAAGTTTAGAGTTATTAATTTTATAGGCACTATAACACATTGGATACAGAGGGTTATTATGAATTCTAAAATCTTATTAATATTTATGATTATTGCTGCTATAGGGACAACCGGTTGCTCAACTAATAAATCGCTTCGGAAACTAGAATCTCGTTTAGATAAAATTGAAGAAAGAGTTGATATAAATGAGGACTGGCTATTTTTTATTGAGAACGAAGTATTAACAAAAGATGTTGAAAACGAAAAGTGAAAGGATTTTATGATGGCACAAAGACCAGCAGAAGTAGCAATAAGAGAAAGAATAAAGACGTTAGATGGTACAATTGGTGATTATAATAAGGTTGTTCAAGAACATTACAAACTGATTGGCGGTTATGAGAAAAAAAAGAAAGAAGTTAAAGCCGAAATAACGCAACTCGAAGAAGATTTGAAAAAATTAAATGGATGAACCCGTTAAAAAAGTAACGTATAATCTCATACCAACCATTAAACAATTCCATGAATGTCCTGAACAGATGCGGGCAATAATCGGACCTGTCGGCAGTGGGAAAACTTCTGCAGCATCTATGGAAATTGGTTTATACAAACCACTTTTCTTGTTTCATAGGTACGGAATTACAAGGACTCGTTGGGCTGTAATAAGAAATTGTTTTGATGATCAGACGGAAATATTGACTGAGAAACGTGGATGGTTGTTGTTTAAAGATTTGGATGAAGATGATAAAGTTGCTTCAAATGTAGATGGCAAACTTGAATATGTAAAACCAACGGGTTATTATATGGCTCCATATAAAGGTGAAATGATAGGCTTTGAGGGTGAAGGTGTTAATTTCCTAGTTACTCCTGATCACAATATCTATGTTAGAATGAGAAATGCAAGGAAGAAACTTTGGGGAGAATATAAATTACGAAAAGCTAAAGATATATATGATAAAAATGGTGGAAGCATAAGAGTAAAAAGAGATATAAAATGGGACGGGGAAGATCCTGGCTATAGTATAGCTTTTTTTGAGTGGCTGGGGTTTTGGTATGCGGAAGGTAGTGTTACTATACGCAAAGGTAGACATGATTGCGTTATTATCCAAAAAAATAATATTCAATATGTTGTTAAGTTATTTAAAGAAGCAAACTTACCATTTACAAAGAATATCAGAAAAGATGGTACTTCTGTTTTTAGATTACCTGTTATAGAAAGCACAAAACCATTAATCAAAGAACTATCCAATTTCGGGAAAGCAATAACCAAATGGTTGCCTATGTGGGTTAAAAATGCTACACCATTGCATTTGAAGGCTTTCCTTAAGGGTTATCAAGAAGGAGATGGAAGTTTTAAGAATGGTAATCCAAAAAAAGTTGACATTCTCTACACATCTTCCAAACAATTAGCTGACGACCTACAGGAAATTGCCTTCAGGGCTGGACTTGTGGCTAATATCACAAAAGGAAAACCGGAAGGTTCTCCCTATTGCATTAATGGTGTAAAGGGGAAAACAAATGCACAATGTTATAGTGTAACTTTTGTTCAACCATGTAAATACTCACCATTTTTAAAAAGAGGTGGTTATAAAAATAGATATAAAGGCTGGTATAAACAAGATTACGATGGAATTGTTTCTTGTGTTGAAGTTCCAAGTCATATAATTTATGTAAGGCGAAATGACGTAAGTCTATGGTGTTCCAATACTTACCCGGAATTAATTGATACAACACTTAGAACCGTTAAAGAGTGGTTCCCCGGGGCCGTTTATTATGAAAAATCTAAGTTTGGAAACAAAATAATGTTCATCGAGCATCCTAAGTTCGGTGTTACGGCTGAGTTGTTATTTAGATCATGCGACAATCCAGATGATGTCAAAAAGTTTAAATCATTAGAAATAACCGGATATTGGATAGATGAAAGTATTGAAGTAGATGAAAATGTAAAAAAGATGTTAAAAAATAGATTAGGAAGATTCCCCAAAAAATGCCCCGTTAGATTTGGAATTGAAACAACAAACCCACCAGATGTAGAACACCCCACATACTCACAGTTTAAATGGAACGTGCCGCCCCCAGGGCCGAAACCGAAGGATGAGCCTCTTCTTGGACATGCTGGCTTTTGGCAACCTCCGTATGAAAATGAAGAGAATTTAAGGCCAGGATATTATGAAGATTTAAAAAACGATTATGCTGATGATCCAGATTGGGCCGAAATGTATATACTTGGCAAACCCGGAATTATTATCAAAGGTAAGATTATATATAATAATTTCAGAAGGGATATGCATGAATCAAGAACACCGTTAGAGTGGAAAGGTGGGAAAATAATAAGGGGCTGGGATAATTCTGGCAATATACCAGCATGTGTTATATTGGATATGCCAACAGACACGAGCGTACAGGCATTATATGAATTCACAACAGAAAGGGAAAACATAGCTGCTTTTGCGTCAAGGGTGGTAACAGTTTGTAATCAGCGATATCCGGGGGCTAAGTATTTAGATTTCGGTGATCCTGCAGGAGATAACGAATATAGCAAAGGAAGTGGCGGTTTTACTAGCAATTCAAAGATTATGTATGAAGAGTGTGGAGTAGAAGTATATCCCTCTGAACAGAATTTAACAATGAGAATAAACGCTGTAGAACAATTGCTAAGTAGGATAAATGGTTTTATAATTGACCCAAGCCTTGCAAGACTTCTCAATGGTTTTCTTGGAGGATACTGTTACCCAAAAATTGGCAACACGGAATGGTATTCTGACAAACCAATGAAGAACCGCTTCAGCCATTGCCTTATTGGGGAAACTTTAATATCTACTCCATTCAGCAAAAAAAGAATTGATAAAATAAAAGTAGGGGATATTGTCAATACACATAAAGGACCTAAAATAGTAACAGCAACTATGAATAGTATGTCAAATCAACTGGTAGAAATTAGTATTGATGATGGAAACTCTTTAACTTGTACCAACAATCATCCTATTGCTAAAAATTATACTTGCTTTTCTCGTGCCGACGCATTACATTATGCAGAAACACTTAAAGGCGAGGAAGAGTTATGGGCAGACCTGCAAAACATGAGATTAAAGAATTCAATGGTATTAAGTTTTATTTTAAACCAGAAGGATACTATAAGGCAGATTGGCGACAACATAAAGGGATTTATATGCATGTCGCTGTCTGGGAATACTCTAAAGGAAAAATTTCAGAAGGTTATTGTATCCATCATAAAAATTATGACAAAACCGATAATAGAATTGAAAATCTTGAGATATCACCTAATTCAAAACATGCAACTTATCACGGTAGAACACGAATATTGTTCTTTCCAGATGAAGTTAAACAACACATGGCAAACATCCGACCTCTTGCTTCGGCATGGCATAAAACAAAACAAGGAAAAGAGGCCGGTAAGAAAGCAGCAAAAGCCATGTGGGAAAAGGCAGAACGAGAAAAGAGAATATGTGTTGTTTGCGGAAAGGAATACGAAGGAGTTAAAAATTTCGGAAGAAAAGGTTTTTGCTCTATGGCATGCCAGCAAAAAGCTCGTAGGGATTCTGGTGTGGATAATGAAGAAAGAATATGTGCATATTGCAAAAAGCCTTTTCAGGTTTCAAAATACTCCAAAACAACCTCGTGTTCAAAAGATTGTGCCCAAAAATTCCGATTCAGTAAAAGTATATGATCTCACAGTAGAAGATTCCCATACATTCTATGCAAATGGTATCTTGGTTGGAAACTGCCACGATGCGCTACAATACGCCATTGTAAGAATCTTCCAGAGTATCAACACAAACGTAGATGATTATGACGATGAAGATGAATATGAATATAAAGAACTTGGCAGGAGCAGCGTCACGGGTTATTAGGGAATCATAATAATATGGAAATAAATATACCTGAAAATAAACATCTTGGTAAACTCTGTCTAATAGGCCATGATTGGAATTATACGGGTAAAAGTTTAAGGTATAAAAGTAACGAAAATTGTGTTGAATGTGCAATTGAGTATGTATCAAAATGGCAAAAAAAAAATCCAGAGAAAGTAAATATTAAAAATAGAAAATGGAAAAAGAATAATTCAGATAAAGTAAAAGAAATGTGGGATAAATATTACGAAAAAAAAATGAAAAATAATCCAGAGAAACTTAGTATGAAAATGAAAAAGTGGAGAGCCGATAATCCAGACAAAGCTAAAGAAAGTCAGAATAAACATTGGCAAAAAAATAAATTAAATCCACAATTTCGTTTAAATCATTCAATTAGATGTGCGTTAGGCAAATCATTAAAATACAATGGTTTAAAAAATTGGCGGCATTGGGAAGATTTAGTGGGATACACTGGTGAAGATTTAAAACAATATATTGAGAAACAATTTACTGAAGGCATGAGTTGGGAGAAATATTTGGACGGCAAATTACATATAGATCACATTATCCCAATTAGTGCTTTTAATTTTTCCGCTCCAGAACATCTTGACTTTAAAAGATGTTGGGCATTGAAGAACTTGCAACCGATGTGGGCAAAAGAAAATTTGCAAAAAAGTAATAAATTAGAACAAGATTTTCAGCCAAGTCTGGCATTATAGAGGAAATCGTAACTGGTTATTAAAAGAGGGAATACAAATGAATATCCATGAAACAGCATACAAAACACTAACCGAAAAATTTTTAAATTCCGACAACATAAACAAATACCTTGATACTCAGACTCTTGATCTCATGTCAAAAGTTGTCGAAGAAGAGTATAAAGTTGATTTACAAAGCCGTGAAGAATGGGTAAAGATATATAACAAGGGCAAAAAACTTGCATTGATGACAGAGGAGATAAAAAATACTCCGTGGCCTAATGCTTCAAACGTGAAGTTTCCGCTGATGTTACAGGCAATTCTTAATTTTTCCTCGAGAGCATACCCGAATTTAATAAAGGACAGAAATGTTGTAAAAGTCAGAGTTATTGGCGATGATCCTGAAGGTCTTAAGAAAGCAAGGGCTGAAAGGGTTGCTGAACATATGAATTACCAATT
>Ga0307928_10002545_pt1 | contig 14002 bp, 19 predicted proteins | sample AceLakmetagen232_FD_201815 | JGI IMG/M metagenome (GOLD analysis project Ga0307928, IMG submission 201815) | Saline water microbial communities from Ace Lake, Antarctica - #232 | ecosystem: Environmental > Aquatic > Non-marine Saline and Alkaline > Saline | place: Antarctica: Ace Lake... | reverse complement strand
AAGCCGCACTGTCAGGCCCAGCACCCCTGTTAGAAGTTATTAAATAATCGCCATAAGTATCTATACCAGATACTTTTTCCATCGAGCTATTGAACAGAGCGTCAACTATCTTAGGTAGTGACGGTTCGGATATATCAACCACCGCCACCTTTTTGAGGGTGAACTGAGAAACGAAAGCATAGTCGCCTGACAACGCAATATAGTAAGGATTATCAATGCCCGTAAGCGTGGCCGCAAGCGATATATTCGTCGGGTCTTTTACATTAACAACAAAAACCTCGTCCGAGTCCACGCCAGTGGCATAGCAATAGCCGTCCTTGTATCTTACATTGGCAAGGTTCGTGGCTTCACCAGTAACTAATTCAAGCGAATCCGCTATAGAAATATCAGTTGGGTCGCTTACGTCTATCGCTACTATCATACCGCTGTCTTTACCAACAACAAAGACATAGTCACCATGAGGAGCGACGCCCCTGCAACCATCAACGTCTGAATCGACTATGGTATCAGCAATGCTTATACTGGTCGGGTCACTCACGTCAAAAGTGTGAAAATAAGTTCCGCTAAGCGTACCGCCGTACAAATACTTACCGTCGGTACTAATGGCTATTGCATGCATAGAGGCAAGCGTTGTCGCATTTGTGATGGACCCAAGCAATGCAGGCGTTGCAATTGTACTTATATCTATAGCAACGATACTGTCTGCATCAGAGCAGCAAACATAAGCAATCTTATTTACAGCATCAATAGCTATATCATGTGCTCCTTCAAGCAGGTCTGTATCTGTTCCACCAATATCAGACCAGCCAGCATCCACCACTAGCGTAGGTGAGGTTGGGTCTGCTAATGAATATATAACTAACTTATCAGACCAGTAAGACGTATAGAAAGCATATACAACACCGTCAATTTTAGCGATCTCGACATCATGCGTACCGTCAATATCTACAGAAGCAAGGGCAGTTGTGTAATCCATACCGCTAACTTCACGGTTGCCTATTATTTCGCCGCCAAACGTGACATTGCTTATATTGACCTGCTCGCTAAAGCCGGGATTAACGCCCCCGGCATCAAAGGCGATGTCTCTTATCTGCCAGCCATCCTGCCACTTAACCCTTATGTTTGGGGTAGAACCGTCATAACTAACCGACGTGCTTTGTCCCGCACCGCTGATAGAAACATTATCAATTTCCCGTTCGACGGTGGCCGATAGTGAATATGTACCGCCGCACAGATGTATTTTGCCGCCACCGGCAGGCAGTGCGTTAATGGCGGCCTGTATCTGCACATTATCAGCAGTACCGTCGCAAACGTAATCTGCCCTTGTCCGCTGTCTGGTTGGCGAATCTGACGCCGCGACAACAAACGCCGCCTCGCCGCCCGTCTTGACAGGCCCAGAGTACCTATCACGCCCGCCGCCAAAACAAACGCTGGTTAATATTATGGCAAGTAATAACTTTTTCATTTCAAATCCTTTAAAATCCCGATGCTTGGATTGTCAGTGTTCCGGTTACGGTTGTTGGGACGAATGCCCATTTGGAATAACCGCAAAGGTCAAGGGTGATCCTTGCAACGCGATCCGCACCACCGCCATCTATAACGGTAATCTCTTTCAGCCACATCTCTGTGCCAACAGATATAGAATGTACTGCTAGTGTAGTTGCCGACCCCATCTGTTGAGTGCCCACCTCCATAGTCAATATACAGACAAGCGAGAAGTAATCGCCACCACCACGGGCCGCGTAGATATTGACCACTTCGACATCCGTGTCAGTATCGCCCGTAAACCGCAACTCCACCGCGTTGTCACCTGTGGGTGGTGTGTAGATTGTTGTGTGCGTTAAGGCCGCGACACTTGCGTAATCCAGTGCGTCCACGGCTGGCGCGTCATCCTTAACCGTAGCGGTTCCAATTGTCGTCCAGACTCCTTGCTTTGTATCCAGTGTCATTCCGGCCAGCAGTATCCCAATAAGCAGTACCGGCACTAATAGCCACTTCTTCATTTTGGTTACTCCGTAAATAGTTTCTTTAATTCTGGTATAATTGCGTAGATAAGGTTTTCAACCGCCGCCTCTTGCTCTGCTGTTTCGGTATTGCTTGCGAGATAGACAATTGCTAAATGGTTGATTTTGTCAAGAGCTTCGTTTACTTCGTGTTTATCCATGTCATACACGCTGTAAAAAGAGTAGCGATAGCTGTGACTATTCCGTTGCGCCACCGCTTCATGTTCTTTGCGAACTCTTCCAAGCGAATGACACGACCTTTTAATCCGTCACCGTTGCTGCCTACTATCACGTCGTGGAGTTTGTCCATCCGGCGGTCAAGGCTGTCAAATCGTTGTTTATATACCGTCTGATATATTTCGTCTGGGTCCACTTATTTACCCCTCGTTGCCTTGATTATACCTTTAGCTAGTTCGCGTCTGAATATCTTCTCTGCTTGCGGTTGCGCAGTATCTGCCGCTTGCCTCATAAATGGTATTGCTGCCACGTCGTCATGGCCGAACTCAATGGCGAATGGGATATAGTTTCTTTCGTCCTTTGCGTTCTGGTCTACAAACCCTGGGATGTCCGGTTTCATTTGAACACTAAGACCATAAGACCCTTTAGTCTGCCTTTTGTATGGCTTAATCTGGACGTTCTTACTAAGCAGTGCGCCCATCTCGCCACCGACCATGCTCTGTGCGTTTGACTTTGCCGCCACAAGCGCGGGCTTTCGTGCCACACGAAGTGCATGTCTTACCACCTTTCTGGCAACTGTCTGTCCCAGCCGCCACAACGCCCTATCTGCCTCCCTCCCACCCACTAGGTTCATCCCTATCATGTGTCAATCTCCTTGCAGAGCAATTCAAGATGACGGTTTCGCTCGGTTAGATTTATGACAGATACAATCTCCAAAACACGGGTACCAAAATAGATACGGTGTTCAGGCTCCACAGATGCGTTGTAACGGACGCGCACCCTTATGGTGGTTTCCGCCTGCATCTGGTCGGCTTGTATCATCTCGCGGCCACTGATGGGTTCTATTGCCGCCCACACGGTTGCGTAGGTTGTCCATGTTAGAGTTTCGGCACCGTAACCGTCTTTGACGGCTGATGATGCCTTGAATATAACGCGATGTCTAAGTTTGCCAGCCCTCATGCTCCATCCTGCCAAAGTAAGGGTTTAACGCCCAGTGGGACATCTGATAAGCCAACAGGGGAACTTGCTTCTCTGTTCTCATACCAGTGACCCGTAACCATCTTCATCGCAACAGCAACCCTTGAGTCTAGCACACCGACAAAGTTTGTACCTGTGCCAGCGTCGGTTAGTGTGACAGCGTCGCCGTCAGAAGTGGTAGCAAGTTTTAGTGTGTAATCTGAGTAGTCCCTGACGTAATAATCTGTCAAGGCAGATAGCCCAGCGGGCAACGCACCACCGCTATTAGATAGCCTCACCTTGTCGCCATCCGCAAACGCCCTGCCCGATACGGTTATTAAATCTGTATCTGCGACTGCTGTGAAACTTGTCATTGAGCCAGCGATGTAGTTTATTGAGACCGCGTTATTGTCATACAAGGCACTAGGCCATGTCTGGTTGTATGCCAACCCGAACCTCGCCGGGATGCTTCTGGCGTCAAGCGAATAGTAAGAAGATGCAAGTGTTTGGGATGCCTCGTTGTCGTCGGTATAAACAACAGATGAAATTGAAACAGCGGTAGGATATGGAAGTTGTATATCGTAACTGGGAAATGCGTCGAGAGATAATCGATACGTTCTGACCACATAGGCCATGTTCTGAAACTTCTCGCAATATTCCCGCGCCGCAGATATTAGCGACGTTATCAAGGCGTCATCATCTGTATGGTCAACCCGCAGATGCAGCTTTATCTCAGTAAGAGATATAGGCTCAGCTACTGGTTGTGTGGTGATTTCAATTGCCATCATTTACTCCAAAAACACCAAAGGCCGGACCGAAGCCCGACCCCCGGTGAAAGGCTTCATCTCTTTTTGCTCTTGCGTTGCGGCTTAATGTGACGAACAGCGGACTCTTTGGTTATAGGTTGCGTAGCAACCTCGACCACTAGGGGTTTGGCAACCTCGACTATCGGATCATTCACCGCCTGCTGCTTAGAAACCTCTATGCCTTCGCCAGCGGCTATACGATCAAGGCCCTTGCATCTGCCAAACCGCACAACATCACCAACCTTAAAGCCTCCCCATTCTTTTGTTAGTTTTACATAAATCATATTATCTCCATACATTTTCTGGTTTGCCATTGTCGTGAAATTCGCTCGTACCCTGATAGACAGGCTGCATATCCTTGTCAGGCCATTGGATTTTTAATTCACAATGCCCGACAACAACCCTGTTCGCCAGCCTTACTTCCTTGCCCGCCTTCTCCAATAGTTTCCAGAAGTAGATGTCATCGTCAACTCTGCCCGGACCCCATTGACCATCACTGTTGGGCTGACCCAGGAACCAAGGATGAGCAATCTCAAGCAAGTCTTTTGTCCTGATAGCCGTTAGTCCAAAGTGACCGCTTGCTATCTTTGTGGTTTCTTCTGTCTTCAACTCGTCCAGCGGAACCTGTTTGCGGGGCTGGCCTGATTTGCTTTTCATGCTCATAAGCACGGGGAACCCACCGCGCCCCCTTTGAACTGGAACGATGGCCGCCACATCTGGATTCGCGTGCATCAGCCGGACTAACGCTTCAACATCCGTCCGCTTGAACACGGTGTCATAATCGACCGTGATGATTACGTCTATGTTGGCGTCGATAAGCTGCTGCATACCTCGCTCTAAACATTGACCCCAGAACGCACCCTGCACGTTGATCAGCGGGATCCGCAAAGGCCACAATGCCTCACAAGCGCAGGTCATGTTGTCCGTAAATCCTAACCGCGGAACGCTCATTACCGCTGCAACTTTCATCTCGCTCAATGGTGCCCTTGATTCCACGTCAACAGGTCTTGCTAATTCCTCGGCGATTTTTGTACCGGACGCGAAACCCCTGCAATCAGAGAGTTCTTTAGGCTCATCTGTCAGCGGCCAGCAATCTATGTTCTTGAATCCAACCGACCCTAACATCGCGCCAAGGCATTGCAATGTCGGTGCCCACCAATTACTTATATTGCTCCCATATTCCGTCGTGGGGTAAAATTCCATCACCATCTCGTTGCGATTGAATCCACCGCTAAGGCCGCCGCGATAAGGTGAAAATTCATCAAGTGACGCCGTCTCGATATGGATTGAACCGTCACAGATAGCACTGATCTTCTCAAGTGCAAGTAGTGGATGCTTCAGGTGGTATATCGTACCGAAGAAGAACACCACATCAAACCGTCCAAGCGTTTCTTCATCGATGTCATACACCGACATCTCGATTCGCTTGCATTCGTCACCATATCCTAACGCCTCTTTACAAAGGTCGAAGGTTTCCCACTTAGGCCGCCTGTCCACGGCAAAGTTAGATAGGTTGTCTGAGAAGTCGTCAATCGCAACGACCTCTTTAGCCCCACGCTTCAACGCTTCAAATGACCAATACCCATCCCACGCGCCAATATCCAAAACCCTTTTGCCTGTCAAGTCGGCGGGTATCGAATACCTCTCGGCGTCTATCGGGGAATAGCCCGGCGTCACGCCACATGGCAACTCTATCTTGTGATACCAATACGGAATCTGGTCTACTCGTTCTTTTAGCCCTTCGCTCATCTTTCAGCCTTTCATCTTTATAAAATTCTCCCGAAGTGCCCGGCGTTATACCGGACACTCGGAAGAAAGGATTTACGCATTAGCAACCAAACGATTACCTGCTACGGTAATTGCCGGGGTCCTAGTGGTGTCTACGCCATCTGCGGCACGCGAAAGACGCGCAACACAAGCAACGCCAACTGTTTGAAGGGTAGGTGCAAAGTTGATACCGAGGTATCTCTTGCGGCCCTTTAAGTCAACATTGAATCGATACACATTGCTTACGGTTGAACTCAACGCCGGAAGGACAAAGCCCGCCGACGTACTAACAGCAGCAGCACCAACAAGCGAGGTAACTGGACTGCCATCCGAGTATGCCGTAGGTGCGGTGTCATCCTCACAAAGCTGCATTGTGGTGACTGCTGTGGAAGCCGCAGCACCAGTACCGGCCACAAGGTCGATCTCGCAGAAGTCGAAACCCAGCGTATCAACTGTGCCGAACACGGTTGCCGCAGAGGTCATTGTCAAGCCCTCAAACATAGGGATTGATTTAGACTGTGGTAACATTATAAGTCTCCTTTAAAAACTATAGATTAAGTTGTACCCTGAAGACCAACAACCGGACCGCGAACACCAAAAGTACCACCGACATCGTGATTAACGATGCAGAAGCGTTCCGTTGCCTGAATACCAATCTGATCATATTCCAGGTATCTCTCACTCGAAACCTTAAGGGTAATCCCCCTGCGGTCGCCAAGTGTAGACGAAAGTGACATGTCGCCAAGCCAAAGAGCGATAAGACCGTTTGCCATTGTGGAGGGCATCCCAGCGGCCTCGGCAATTTCGAACCCGGCGTATTTAGCCGTTGCACCTGCGCCAAGGTCTGATGCGTTGTTGCCGCCCGCGGCCAGTGACAGTCTGTCGAATATCCCGGCTTTAGCTTCTGGCGAACAATGCCATTTAGCACCTGATCTGGCATACATGGGAAGTGCGCCGATCATGGCGATTAGCTCAGTGTTGTCAATCTGTGCGTATGTCGTGGCTGGTGTAGTTGCCGCAACATAGCTGCCATCGTGGTTTCCGTCGACCATCTTGGTACGCATGCCAATCATGCCACCATAAGTAGATGTTCCATCGCCGTCGATACCGCAAGCGTCTTCTTTGATAGCGAAGGCGTAGGCCATTTCTTGTGCGAGGTCGTCAGCGATATTGATAATCGCATCTTCGCTCAAGTCGGTACTCATGCGTGTCAACGCGCCGAGTTTCTTGGCGGTTAACTCAACCTGATTCCAGCTTTTGTCTGATGCCGTGATAGCGTCAGTCTCGCCTACAAAGTAAGCGGTAACCCCACCTGTGCGGCGCGGGATTATTGAATGGTCGCTGCTCATCGGTATGACCCTTGCGTTCTGACGGAACATGCCGTACTGCTCACGAAGGTCGATGATTGCTCTTTCCATTACGTCGGGAACCACGAAGCCACCAGCGGTAGCAACACCCTCAGTCTGAACTCTCATCTCGATACCCTTATCGCGGCACCACTGCCGTGAAGTGGCATCGCCCATGATAGTAGCCATCAGCCATTTGCCCGCCGTGTAAGCGTCGGCCTCTGCTGTTTTGCTACGAAACGCACGAAGCGAGCCAAAGCGGAACATGTCCGGCTTAACAACTTCAATCCGCTGTCCGTTGGCGGTTTCGGGTGTAGACTTGCGATCTTTCGGAGCGGCCAGTCTGGTTTCCATCGCCTCAAGTCTTTCCTGACGCTCGGCCTCTTTGTCAAGTCTCTCGGACTCGCGGAGATGTGCATCAAACTTATCAGCCTCCTCCTGTGTCAAACCGCGTGCTTCCTGATCACATTTATCTTTGATCTCGCGCGCTGACTCAGATTCGCTGACAGCTTTTTCTCTAATTTCTATTACTGTCATTTTTTTACTCCTTGATTGGTTAGTTAAAAAAAAACACGCCGGGAAGCGTGTCAAACGATAAGTCCGGAACATTGGCCCGGTACAACAGGTTAAACGTCGGCTAACTTGTTGCGGTCTATGATGCGTCCTGCCTTGCGGTATTTTCTTTCTATATCGCGCTGGCGGGCAGCATCGATTGTGTTTGGTTCTATGACTTCTGGCTCTTCTTCGGGTTCTTCTTCTGGCTCTGTGTCACGTTGTTCGGGTTCGTTATCATCCTTGAAAGCCGCAAGCGAGCGGGCAGCAACGGAGGTGTCTGGGTAAGCAGGGTATGTTACAGGTCCAACGTCAAACAGTTCTCCAACCTTTGTGATTGTCCGCTGTACTGCGCCATCTTTTTTGTATTCCCATGTATCGGCGTCAACTGTGAAGGCAAAACTGCAACCAGTGATGTCTTTGCGGCGTATCTCCTCAACCGTATCCCTGCCGGTGTTGGTGTCGGGCGGGTCAACCTCAAATTTCAACCCCGCCGAGTTTGCGGACAGCCTTAGTGTTCCCGCTGACAATCTGCCGAGTAGTAAATTGGGGTCGTGATTCTTTAGGGCCCTTACATCGCTAATCTTAAGGGCCTCATCAAACGCGCCCTTTTTGATTCGCTCAGTGAATCCACCAAGATCGACCGACCATTTATTAAACTTGGCCGCGTATCCTGTTATCAGACTCACTCCGCCTTCACCGACCCGCAATTCTATATCCTCGGCGGGCATAATACGTCTTTCTATGTTTTCTGTTTTAGGCATAAGTAGCTCCAACTATAATTTCGGCCAACACCTCGGCGTCAGCAATTGTTAATGTTGATCGGATTTGGCTGTCAATAAACTCAGCCAGCCATGTACGTGTTTGCGTCTCGCTCATACCATGCATACTTGTCCACGCATAAACAGAGTCGAATAGCATCTTCATTGCGCGATCACCGACCCACTCAGTAGAATTATCCCTCTGTTTCGGTATAACTCGACGCCATTGCCCCGCTATTAGTGCCTTATGTGCCGCCCGTGAATCATCATCTGGTTCAGGTGCTGGGGCTTGTGGTGCTGGCTCTGGTGCAGGGTCTTCTGAGCCTGCGGGTTTCATATTCAGCGGCTCAAGGTAGATGTCGCCTTCCTCGCCGATCCCGTTCATGTTTTCCTTGGCTCTGATGTCATTAACCGACAAAAATCCAGCGGTTCGGCCTATATTATACGATTCATAGCGGGATTTAGTGTCACCACGCAGCAAACCATCGACCAATATCTCACAAAACAGGGTCTTTTGCTCGGCAGGGCTGAATAGTTTGTAGTTGCACTCCTGCTCCCATTTGCGGAACCAGTAGTACATTGTCTGTGATACGAAGTCGATGTTTTGTTCTTCAATATTGGAGAATGTCGCGCGGTCTAAGCTGGCGATTTTGTGCGGCGGAATGTTGAATATCCTTGCACAATCGTCAACATTATACTTCTGGACCTCTAATGCCTGCGCCTGTTCAGGGTCAACGCCTGTTTGTGTCCACTTTAACCCTTCCTCAAGTACCTGTGTGCGGTGCGACTGGCTCAATCCAGCGGCACTATCGTTCCATGAGTCACGCAACCGCTTTGCCGCCTCATTTGATAGCGAATTGGGCGTCTCTAAGATACCACCTGGATTAGCACCGTTACCGAAGAACGCACTGCCATATTTCTTGACAGCGATGCCGTATCCTAACGCCTCTTTCTGGTATTCGACTACGTTATAGCCTGTATAACCGTCAAACCCTAGCCCCTTGATGTGTAGCACGTTGTAATCAGGTAGATATGTTGATTCCCCTGATTTATCCATCACCTCATAGTATGGTATCCCGCCTTCGCTGATTCTGCGGAATGTTCTGTCTGGCAGCAAGGGCCATAGCGCAACAGGTTTGCCGCCTCCGGTCCTCTGAATCTCAGCGTATCCATTGCCATAGGTAAGCACATGAGCCTGCCGAGTTTCAAAGAATGTCAAGGCGTCCATGTACTCATTAGGTCGATTATGGATAAGATTATAAACAGAGTGGTCGGTGGTGCGTTCTTTTCCGCCATCAACTCGGCGATAGACCAAGAATGGCAACGCCGCCAATGTACCTGATATGACCCTAACCGCTGACCAGAAGGGTGCGTATTTAAGTGCTGATTGCTCAGAGACGTTCACGCCTGACGAAGAACTCTCGCCGCCGCGAACCCAGTCGACTAACCACTGAGCCGGATTAGATGCGCCGCTCCGTTTTGCGTATCCCATCCATCCGAATATTGTTTTTATCATAAGTAAACCAAACTTTTTTAGAGAATCGCTGTTTTTTGGCTAAAAACGCGGAATGTTTTTTTATAAAATGTAAAGAAAATACTTGACTTATACCGATGTAATGCTATACTGTTATATAGATGGTAATAATAACAAGTTAATAAAGGGTTTAGATATGGTTGCTATAAACGAATTAAAAGAAGACAAGAGCGGAACATTTGATGGATTCCTCCATTATTCAGTCGCAAAGCGAGAGAGTATTAAATCTGGTTCTATGTTTGAAGTAGACGGGCTTGATGGATGCTTCTTTCGTGCAGCCGACTACGTTGGGTTTCGCACAGACATTAATAGTAAATTTAGCGGATTCGCAGTTACTGAACTTTAATTTGAAAAAGGAGAATGAAATGTATGCAGTGCAACTAAACAAACGCGATTATGATTTATTCTGCAAAAGCTCTAAGACGTTCCCGGTACCGCCACAGTTTGGCAGGCATACCGAGATAAACGGCGAACCGTTCGGGACAACCCATCTTTACGGATTCCGCTTTACCCGCAAAAAAGATGCCGTGAGGTTTGCGGTCTGGGCGTCAGCTATGGCAACATCTCAACTAGACAAAGGGTTTGTCGCTAAGATAAATTTACTATTTGCTTGAAAGTGAGGAATAAAAATGCAAACAGTAAAACTAACTAAGCGAGAATTATCATCCTTGGTATTTGCCATAGGTAACGGGTACGGCGATGGCGACCTGTTTCAAGAAGGGTTGCTGGACAAGAAGGCCGACCAAAACGCCCTACGTTCAGGCTGGGACAAATTACGAACAGCGAATGGGAAGGAGAATAACAATGGCTAAATCAAAACCATACCAATGCCCCAAACCCATCGCCGACCGTGCCGAATCTGAGGCTCGGCGGCGAAGGAAGAAGACAGGCGAAGCAATCCTTTGGTCGCAAATCGTGACCGAGTGCCTCGATAATCATTTACCAAAATAGTATAAGTCAGTATTCAATTGTAAAAGAACAGCCCACATAATGTGGGCTTTTTTTATATTGTCAGAACTCCCCGCGTTTCGTAGACTGATATAGTCTCAGGCGGTTGCGTGATCGCTTGACCTATCGCCATTATCAAAGCGACGATGCCGTCAATCTTTTCTGTTGATTTTCGTTTTGATGGTTTAAGATTCCCCGCCGGATCCATCTCGACCGTCACATTCGACGCCATCCATTTGAGAACAGGGTTGTTATTATGTATAAGCTGGTCAGATAGCACTAACTTTTCAAGTTCCTTGGTCGGGGCACTCATTGAAACATATCCCTGACCGAATGAAATCAGCTTGTCTTCTGGTACTCCATCGCCGATTATCTGCTGACGTAACGCTTCGAATCCCCATCGGTCAAACGCTATCCCTCGGACGTTATAAGTCTCGAAAGTTCGTTCGACCTCCTGCCGGATGTACGAATAGTCAACCACATTGCCCGGCGTCATCGTGATATAACCGTCACGCGCCCATACTGTGTATTGAACCTTGTCCCGCTTCTCCCTCGCGTGAGCGTTATCTTTGGGAATCCAGAATTTAGGGACAACCACAAATTTGTCACCAATCGGGAAAACCGCGACAAGGGCAGTGACGTCGGTATTGCTTGACATATCAAGCCCGACAAAGCATTCCTTGCCAACTAAATCTTCCTCGGCGTAGACATCATCGCAGGCGTTCCACTTCTCCATGTTGAGCCATCGCACGTCTTGCTCGGTCTGGATATTCAAGTGGAGCCTCTTAAATGTATTTTCAAATGATGGGCTATCCTGTGCCTTCTGGCACTTGGAACGGATGTAATCAATGTCAATCGACACGCCCAGATTCGGATTGGCCTTGTACCATGTTTCTTCCGCTGTCCAATCGTCCTCACGCCCGGCCTCGTATATCACAGGCAAGAATGTATTGTCGGTGATTGAACCGTCCCGCACCTTGCAGGCATAGTCGTATTTCTCATTGCAAATGGATTGCCGGGCGTAGTCTGCTGTCGTAATATGCAGAACCAACGGTTGTAACCTCGACCCCGTAGAAGTCTCTAGCACGTCCACCAGTTCCCGATTCGGTTGGGCGTGCAGCTCGTCTACAACCACAAGATGTGAATTGTACCCGTGTTTAGTTGATGCCTCTGCCGAGATCGGTTTGTAACTGTTGCCGGTTTCTAATCCTGTTTTGGGGTCAACTACCGTGATGGCGTTTTGGTATATCTTGCACCACTTACTTAATTCCTCGGATGCTAAAACAAAACCTTTGGCCCATGCAAATACTAATCTTGCTTGCTCCCTGTCTGCTGCGGCGGAGTACACCTCAGCACCTGCTTCGCCGTCAGCAAGTAAGCCATACAGCGCAACACCTGCCGCCATTATTGTCTTACCATTTTTCCGAGGAACAAGGACAAACCCCTCCCTGTATCTTCGGGTGCCACCTGCTTTTCTTTTCCACCCGAATAGATTACCGAGTATCGCCTTCTGCCAATTCTCAAGCAAGAACGCCTGCCGCGCCTTCGTGCCCTTTATATGAACCAGGCACTCCTCAAAGAAGTCACAAATATCCTGTGCTGCCTGCTCATCAAAGTAGTAGTCATCAGCCGCGGCGAATGGGTCATAGCCGGGAATAAGCCTAATGATTTTATCCCACTCTAAAGAATCTTTCCTTGCTTGTGTCATGTTTCGTTTCGCCTGTAGCCTGTACCCTCGACCGTGAACTTGGCGACAAACCAAACTCGCCCGCCGTCTTGCTCAAAAGTAATGCCGCACGGTTCACCGCCGCGCTACCCCTATTCCAATCCATCGAGCCGAACTCAACGGGGAAATTTCTGAACTGTTCTAATACAAATTGATAATCTGCGTAGGCCTGACAATACAATGCCAGACATGCAACGTCCCACTCCGTCAGACATCCTTGCACCATCAGGAGCGGGGCCAATCTAGCCCACTCAATTACAGCAACATCACTGAGAAACGCTGGAGGTTCCGGCATTGCGCACGGTGGGGATGGTTCAGCCTTATTGATGTTGCCACGCCAACTGCCGTGTAATTTCAGTTTAGCCGTGGGCGTTGGTTTTGGCCCTCGCTTTCCGATGGTTGCCCCCTATTGTTAAAAAAACGTGGCAGGGCCGTCATCAGTCACCGCGACTCGCCCTGAGACCACGTTATGTACTTTAAAATGAAAATCCGCAATCGCACCGCGCGCCGAAGACCTTGCCCCCCGCTATGCCGAGGTCGAAACCTTTGGCCCTGCTAATCCCGCAATGGGGACAATGCTTATCCATCGATGCCTCGCAAATCTTTGCAGGCTCGCCCCATGTTATTGTCTGGTTGATGTGTTCTGACGCTGACGGTATCTGTGCAAATCCGGTATCCGCCCTCCCTGCCGAGTCGTCACTAGATAACACTTTCTTATGTCTTACATAGGTTGCCATAATTCACCTTAAAAGAGGGTAGTCCCTCCACCCTTAGATGAATGTCAGGTGTTAGTCAGGTACTTAACTAACAATCCAACCAAGTTTTTTAAGTTTTTTTATTGACAGGGCGACCGACTCGTGGACGGATTGCTTCCTGACCCCCTCAGCCTTGGCAATATCTGTGATCGTCATGGGGCTGTCAATGAGGTATCGAAGACGTATCCTTCTCCGCTGTATGGCAGTCAGGTGGTTTAGTAGAGTTTGCAAATCCGTTTGCATGTGGTGTCCTTAATTATGTTGAATAAAATAATTCGGTCCGAGTTTGAATTTTCGCCATGCAGGGTCATCGCTCGGAATCTCGGTTACATCTCGAAACCACTTGCCGTCAGATTCAAACTCCTGAACCTGCTCGGTCTCTAATCTGGCGGGAACGTCCCTAGTGGGCCTCGATAATATCTGGAAATGGTCCTGGTTAAACATTCTGGCCTCTAAATGACGTGTGCGATCCAATTGACACGCTGGGGGAACATGGCATCTGCGATAGCTGCCCCGATGACGATATATGTGCGATTCATAATATTTCCTAAAAATTGAGTTTTTGCTTGACATTTAATTCTGGTTGGCTATACTTATCGTAATGGCCCTTTTTGGGGCCTCACGCCTGTTTACCTTTTTTTGTCAAAACCCGTGAGAAAAAACAGCCAGT
>Ga0307928_10002544_pt1 | contig 14003 bp, 14 predicted proteins | sample AceLakmetagen232_FD_201815 | JGI IMG/M metagenome (GOLD analysis project Ga0307928, IMG submission 201815) | Saline water microbial communities from Ace Lake, Antarctica - #232 | ecosystem: Environmental > Aquatic > Non-marine Saline and Alkaline > Saline | place: Antarctica: Ace Lake... | reverse complement strand
ACTTAGTCTAAACGATTATCAGCATATTGACAATTATTGTAAACATTTAGGCATAGACTGGTTCTGTTCTGTCTGGGATGCAATCGCAGTTAGTTGGTATGAGAGATATTTCCCAAATTCACCATTCATAAAAATACCATCTGCTAAGATAAGAGACATAGAACTGCTTCACGCAATAGGGAAGACAGACTATAAAACAATAATGTCAACAGGTGGCGCAACATTTGAAGAAATCACAAAAGCTATAACATTTCTGAAAGAACCAATTTTAATGCATACAGTGTCTATTTATCCTTGCCCTGTAGCAAAGCTTAACTTAATGATGATAATGTCTTTAAGGGAGCGTTACGGTCTTCTTACGGGCTATTCTGGACATGAGACAGGAGTCCCAACGACAGTTTGTGCAGTTGCAATGGGGGCAACACATATTGAGAGACATATTACTTTAGACCACACAATGTGGGGAACAGATCAAAGTGCATCACTTGAACCTTATGGTCTTGAAAAACTTGTTAAAGATATTCGATCAGTTGAATTAGCACTTGGTCATGGCAGAAGAGAAATTCTTGAAGAAGAACAATCAAAAATAGAGTCTATAAGATGAATTATACACTACTTCAATCAACAATAGCATCAAGGCTAAATAGGAAAGATCTCGGATCTCAAATCCAGACGTGGATATATAACGCAAGAAGGAATATTGTTGCGGGGACTCTTCCAATTGTAGCAAGTTCAGGATTCGCATATCACAGGTTCTCATGGGCGTATACTACGGACACTCTATCAACAGTTGCTTCAGCATCAACAGTCGATATCCCAGATGCGTATATAGACGAAATTGACCTATTTTATGCGAGTGGGAACAAGCCGTTGGTCAAGTCAACCATTCAAGATATGAACAATTCTTTTTATGCAAACAACGATTCTACAGATACCGGAGTACCAACCAATTATGCAATACTCGCAACACAATTAAAACTCTACCCAATTCCTGACGGAGTATATGATCTCACTCTTTACTATTATGGGTATCCTGATACGCTTGTAAATGGTTCTGACGAGAAAACAATAGACAAGCTTTGCCCCGATCTTATCATAGATCTTTGCTGTTATGAGGGTGGATCTTGGTTGCACGACAATAATCTTCAGATTCAGTTTGGTGAAGCATCAAAAAACAGGTATTATAATCTGGTTACAACGGATAAAAGACGACAGATGACAAATACTGACATGAGAATGAAAACATACCACGATATGGATATAAATCTATATAAAGGAAGGCAAATGCAATGAGTTTTTCAGATGATATCCCAAAACTTGGGAATACAATAGGAGCAGATGTCCCTTTAATAGCTGATAATACAGACCATTTAAAAGCATGTATTGAGCAAGAACACTCATTTAGTGATTCAGATTCAACTGCATGTATACATACCACGCTTATGAAACCATCATATGGACTTCTTGCTGACAGACCAGAAACAGGTAAAGCGATTGATTGGTATTATGCAACAGATGCTCGCGTTTTATACTATGGTACTGGTGATGGTGGATCGTGGAACGAACTCAAAATATCAGGATCAGGAACGTACGTAAACCATGCGGAAGAAGTAACGGACTTTACCTTGGATGGTAGTGTTGGAATGTATTATTGTGATATCAAACATAGCTTTGGTGCAGCATTCACATATATAATTTCAGATATTAGAAGATATGCCAATTATGCCTGGTATGACGCAAATTCTGGTAAAAATATAGCTCCACAGACAAATGATATATTGAGGATCTGGTTTGACTCTGAACCGGAAAGGATTAAAGTAGCTTTAATGGGAATGGGAGAATAATGATGAAAAGATTTATCTATGTTGTTTTGATGGCGCTGTTATTTGTAGGAAATGCTAACGCTGGCCCTTGGTGGGGAGATTTAGACATTGAAGATGATTTAACTGTTGGCGGTAATGCAGTAATAACCGGAACAATTGCTGGCTCTAATTTATCAGACACAAATACTGGAGACAATGCAAAAAGTTCTCTTTACTCGCCAAACACTACAAAACTTGAGAATTGGGTGTGTGTAACAGACCCCGCTTTTGGCGCAAAGGGCGACTATGACGGTGCAACTGGAACAGACAACACGGTAGCCATTCAAGCTGCTATTGATTATGCCGAAACCGTTATAGCTTCAGAGGATGGATATCCGCAAGTAACAGCAAGTGTATTTATTCCGGCTGGTAATTTTTATATTGCTTCTGGGTCATCTCTGACGCTTAAACAAGGTGTTGAAATATACGGTGCAGGTAGGAATGCAACATGGATAACTCATGGCGGTGGGAGTGTCCCGTTATTCACAACAGAAACATCTGACGTTTCTCATTCTTGGTGGTCATTGTCTGACATTAGCCTTGTTGGGGCCGGAGCAACCTCTACTTATGGTGTTTGGGCGTTCAGGTCTTATTTTGATTGTGGTCTTTACAGGGTTAATATTCAAAACTTTAATTGTGGAGCTTATTTTAATTGGTGTTGGACATTTGTGATTGATAACTGTGATATAAATTATAACATAGATAATAATTTAGAGTTTTACAGCTCACCAGATGTTAGAATAGTTGATACTAGGGTTCGTGGTGCTGGTGGTCATAATTTATATGTTGAAAAACCTTCTGGGGGTAATGGCGTAATAGCATTTAATGTAAAAAATTGTCCGTTTAACATTTCAGGCAAATCTGGAATATATCTTAAAGATGTTGGACAAATAAACATAGAGGGGTGTTCTTTTGAAAACAACAACAAAGATGAAGCAGACAATGGTTCTTGTTTAACACAAACCGGAGCAAGGGGTGCATTAAACGTAAACGGATGTTATTTTACCTCAACCAGAACAACTACAAATCCAGAGACACTTCATAATACAAGTGCTATTTATTCTGAAGATGGGTTGGTTTCTGTTAGTAATACTTTATTTAATAGTACCGGAACTAACGACGGAAATTTTGAATATATTTTTGAAATGGACACTGGTGTTGACAACTTAAATCTAGAAAACAACTTAGTAACAATTGATAACTCAACCATCACTACCGAGTTTTCTATAGCAAATAGCGCAACTAAAATTTCGGTTATACCAACTGAGACTGGAGCAATAACGTCAAGCACCGATGCTTTAGATGCTGGTGGCGACTTAAGGGTCGTTACAGTTTCCGAAAATGTAACTATTGGCGGGATAATAAATGGCCAAGCTGGACAGATATTGAACATAGTAAAGACATCCACAGCAGATACATTAATAATAGAACACGATGAAAATGTAGCTGGAAGCCAAGACATCTTAACAAACACTGGTTCAGATATAACCGTTAATACTTATGGTGGGGTAACTCTTTATTGTTCTGGTTTAACATGGTTTGAAATTAGTGAGTCTTATCAACCCAACTCAACAATTACTACAAGCACTGACAATTTACCTGTAAGTGGTGATATCCGCACGGTTTTTGTTGATGCCACCGCAGGGAGTATTATTATTGGGGGCATTACTGGTGGATTTAAAGGTCAGTTGTTGAGTATAGTAAAAACAACCGCCACCAACAGCTTAACGATAGAACATTTCGAGGAAGTAGGAACCCAGGAAATATATACAAATACAAGTGCTGACATTGTAATCACTAACTATGGTGGTGTTACATTATCTTGTACCGGGCCTAGTTGGTTTGTTGTTCAACCTTAATAAAACAAGGATTGCGTTAAAATGTCATTTGATAATCTGAGATATTTCAAAGAAACAGAAAATTGGGGTAATGCTTCAAAGATGAATGGAGCATTGCTTATGATATTAGATGAAATAAGGCATCAGCTTGATAAACCGATAGTTATTCATTGTGGCTATGAAACAAGTGGTCATTCAGAATATTCAGAGCACTATGATGGAAACGCAGTAGACTTTCACGTTGTTGGGGCAGAACTTAAATCTGTTGCAATTCGGATACTTTATATATTACATAAATTACAGGTGGATAATCGTGTTGGATTTGGAGTGTATTTAGATTGGGAAAACAAAGGATTTCACTTGGATTTAAGAGGACGAAAAGCAAGATGGGCTAGAATTGAAGGTGAGTATGTCAATATTAAAAAATGTATTTAGTCTGGGGGGGAAAGTGGGTGAAGTCAAATGGTCGAATTTTATAGTTGTAATTCTTGCTTTATTTAGTCTTATTATTGGTTCTTATCTGACCAATATGGCAGATCATTTATGTATAAAAGAAGAATTAAATGAAATGAAAATTGATATTGCAGTAATAAGAACAAGTACAAAAAATATAGAGAAACAAATTACAAAAATAGAGAATTGTTGTGAAAGAAATAACATTAGTAGTTCAAGTGATTTTTATGATTTTTATTTAGCACAAAATGAAAGGAAAATAGAAGATGAATAAATTAATTGGTATTATAGCATGCATAATCTTGACTGCTTCTATTGCAGTCTCATCAACAATTGACGTTATTGGTACATCAAAAGAAGTTGGGAATAGAGATAAAGAATATACATATGCTCTAAATACTCCTGTTACCCTTGACAATGGAACAATGGTATTCAAAATTAATACTCCTGAATATAATGGAAAGATTATTGCAATATCTATTACGTCAACAAGTCCAGACTGTGATTTTTGGTTATCTGAGAAAGATAATTCGACTAAGAAAAGTATTTATACAAGAATAAAAATGAGTTCTGTTGATGCAGATGGATCTACCCCAGTAATTAGTGGAGTTGTCCCATTTCACAACGAAGATACCCCATATGATGACTATCTATATTTAATGGCAGACAACTTGAGTGCAACAGATTTAGACAATACAACAGCTCTTAAAATAACATTTAAGAACAGGAGAGACTAACAGCACTTTAACAGCATGGCAATAGGAGATTAAAATGGATTTCTTAATTGAACACTATATAGAAATATTTGCAATATTTGGGGCAGTCTATTCGTTGGCTCGTTTAATAGTTAATTTGACCCCAACACCGTCAGACAACATTGCTCTTGACAAGGTTGGCATATTATTAAAGACTCTTGCAAAGATTTTTGGGCTTGACTTAACTGTTGGAATTGATTCTAAACCAAGCGAAAAAGGTAATGCCTCTGTTATCCTTCTTCTTTTAATTGTTTTAATTGCTCCACTTGGTTGTGCAACATACAAGGCCATACACGAAGATCAAAGGGCAGAATGTGTTTCTGCTTATAATACATATACTGCTGTTGTTGTAAGTCTTACAGAATTAAGAATAGCAGGTGTTTTTAGTCAAAAAGATGTTGCGAGTATTTCAGTTTTAATTCATAAAGGGAAAGAAATTCTTGATAATTGGAATGAAAATGTATTATCAGACAGTCCCGTTCTACCTGAAGATAAAAGCGAATTTAATGACATACTTAATAAGCTAATCTTATTTAATTATAGCGGGGAATAATATGGATGCTACAAGTATAAGACTTATTTTAGATTTAATCTGTACTGGTGTCGGTGTTGCATCAAAACATAAAGAACTTGCTCGCAGAGTAAGAGCAGGTGAAGTAATAACAGATGAAGAAATAACTGAAGCAAAAAAAGAAGCATCTGATGCTGTAAACACTTGGGACAGTTTAGATGGAAAATGAATCGCAACTCGTAAATCTTTATGATATTCAGCAGATAGGTGGAATTAAGAGATTTTCTAAATTTCCATATACCCCTATTTCTGCTCCGGATGAAGACTATCAGGTTGCAAATAAGAAGTATGTGGATGATTCATTTTCATCAAGTGGATTAATTACGGCAAGTGGAGATCCAACTGCACCAGAATATGCAAAGTGGGTTGATAAAAATACCCTTGAAGGAAGAACGGCAGTTGAAGTTAGGTCTGACTTAGAGCTTTCCACAAGGTATCTTTCAATAAGTGGTAATAACGCAAATGTAGATATAGATATTGGTGCACATGACTTTAAAACAACCTCTTTTACGGTTGGTGCGAACACCCTAAATACAACAGAATTTGCCTTACTTGACGGTCAAGACCAGGCGGTTAAAACAGATTCATATGTCAGCTTTAATAAAATTTCCGAAACTACAAAATGGGGTGGTATTAATGCATTAGGAAATAACACATATTGGGAGGTAGAACTGCTTGCTCCCAATCTATTTATTCAAATGCCACGACTTGTAGCCGTTGGTAGTGGATTTACACCGGCTGCTGGTGCTATTGCTAATCTTTTATATTTACACTCAAACGTGGGTGTCAATCCAACACTGTTATTTTCTAACTACAGCACAAGTGTTAATTTTAGACTTGTAATGGATGAAATAACCGGAGAAATGGTAGTAACAAGAAACGGTGGAACAACAAACGCTGGAACAACGTGGACTGATAAATTCTATTCTGTTGCAGAATTAAAGTCTGGTGCTGGTAGGATAAAGAACACAACAAGGGTTACAACGACATATACAATATTAGTTACAGATGATACTGTTTTTTGTAATACGGATGGTGGTGCTTTTGCAGTTACTCTTCCAGCTGGAGCAGAAGGGCAAACTTTAAGAATTATAAATAGTGGAACTTCTGGAAATGACTTGACAGTAACACCAAACAGTACGGAACACCTAACAGGTGTAAACGCAAGCAAAACAGCGTCCGATGGCACGGTCGTTTTGCTAACCTATAACGCAACAGACGGATGGTATTAAAATGAGTAGATTTGAAAGCATATCTTTAGAAGATGATAGTGGAAACCCAATTGATTCTCATATATCGGCAGATGGTGGATATCATTTAGGTGTTACGATGGAGCAGTCCGTTATAGCTGATACAAATAATTCGAGCACCACCGATCTTGAATCAGATGAAGTTTTTACTGGTACGGCAACTTCTACACTCGGCGTTGTAGGATTGCAGTGGAGTTTATTAACAGATCAGAATTGCGAAGTTTGTGTCGAGCAGTCAGATACAGGGACCTCAAATTGGGACATATCTGATTGTTGGGATTACTATCACTCAAAAGGTGCTTCGGGTGGAACGGTTCAAGCATTAAAATCTTATTGGAGAATTAAAGTAACAAACAATGGAGCAAGCACAACCGATGGATTTAGGCTTGCTGGTGTGCTGTGTCCTATTGCTTCACCGTTGCCAAGGAAATTAAGTAATTATGGAAACTTACAAGTTGTTGCTTCTTTAAGAGGTGACGAAAATAACGACAGGCACGTTTGGGTTAATCCGACAAACGAACTTAACGTATCACCTGTACCAAGACTAATCGGAACGGCCTTTGACGGATTGGTTATAGACGAGAAGTTTTGGACTGCTGTAGGTACTAACACTGGTACTGTCGTACAGTCTGGTGGCTTAGTTACATTATCAACAAGTACAGAGACAGATGGCACAGCCACATTAACGTCAGTTAGGAAAGCAAGGTTTGTTGCAGGATCGGCTAATTTATTTTCTGCAGGGATTCAAAGTAGTACAGCTGTTGCAGACAACTTAAGGCGGATTGGTGTCTATGATGATGACAATGGTTTATTCTTTCAGCTTAGCGGATTGGTCTTTAGCATAGGAACAAGAAAATATAATGGTGCAGTTGGAGTTGACACGTTAGTAAATTCTGGTAGCTTTAACGGAAATATAGGAGATGTATTCACGCCAACAGCAGATGTATATTATAAAATAAGCATTGAATACACTCCACTTGGAGCGTTCTTTTATGTTAATAATAAATTGTTGCATAAAGTCTCTGGTGGTAACTATTCAGATACTTTGACTCTACCAATAGCGATAGAAAATAACAATACTGGTAGTGCAATAAATAATACATTTAAAGGTGTTGGTGCTTTTGTGTCAAGATTTGGCGAACTGGTAACAAATCCGACAAGCTATTATCACGCATTGGCAGAAGAAGCTGGGGAACAGCTTAAAATAGGAGCAGGGATATTAAGAGGAATCGTAATAAGTAATTGTGAAAATGGTGCTATAATATCACTGAGCGATAGCACTACTATAATTACACCTACACTATGGTCTTATACTTCTGGTAAAAAGTATACTACCCCTGTATTTCTTGACTTCAATGGGATACCATTTGATGAAGGATTAAGACTAATCATTACCGCAAACGATGCTCAAGTTACTGTTATATATGAATAAGGAAAAACATGAAATATAGAATACCAAAATTCTCTGGTTATAACGACTTACTTGACACTGTTGACAATGTTCTTTTAAACGTCAACGAAATGCCATATGCGAATAATGTAGATTTTACCAAGATGTTTGGTTCTGTTACAAGAGAATGGGGAGAAAAAGAGATTGGTTCGGATTCTGTTGTTAGCCCTCTCAATGGGCCTGTAACACTCATAGAAGAAGGAGATGTTTATACAACTGAATCATTAAACAAGAGATTTGTAGTAGCAGGAACGACCCTTTACCTTTATTGTATCGGTGAATATTTTGTACCAATTGATACACCATTTACATCTGGAAATTATATTGATTTTGCAAGGTATCATAATTCTACTGTTGATAGTAGTGTTGCCGGTAGTGCTTTTTATTTTGCAGATGGGGTAAACGATGTTCAGACTTGGGACGGATATTCTTTCGGTACAGATGATCTTGTCGTAGAAGATGATTGGGGTGGGATTATTGATGATGACGCATCACAGGACAACACAGACGATTGGTCTACCACTGGAACGGCAGCCATCGTATTTAAAGCAGATCACTATGCGCTTTCATCATCCGCAATAAGTGACACAATGTACAATAATAATGACCTTACCGACTATCTTTCTCTTCACACAAGCATTTCGCTTGAAATAGATATTAAAGATGGAACCCATGCAGGTGGTAAAATAGACTTCGGGTTTATTGGTGCAGACAAAGCTAAGGTTCATGGTGATGAACTTACATCTACATCAGCATGGGTAACACACACTGTTAGTATAACAACAATAACAACAGATATGTATGTTGGATTAATAGCAAAAGCTGACTGGTCTGGTGAAAATATTGAAGTAAGAAACATAAAAATGACATCATATTCAGACTATGTTGGTAAACATGTTGCTATTTTTAAAAATAGACTTTGGATGTTTGACTTGACAGAAAGTGGAACAAATTACCCATCAAGAGCAAGAAGATCTATACAAGGGAATCCTTCGCTATGGAACATATCGCACTCGTTTAATATTGGGGAACCAACTGAAAAGATAATAAGAGCAATCCCATTATATGATAATCTTGTTGTTTTTAAAGAGAACTCTGTACATCTTGTTTTAAATGTTGGATCAGAATCAGGTGGGTTGCCATTCTCAGCACATGTTATTGATGAGAAAGTCCAGAACATAGCACTATGGAGCATCAAAAAAACACAAAATGGAATCATATTTCTTGCAGAGGAGGGAATGTTCATAACTAATGGTCAGTCAGTAGATGCATTAGAAGATTCTATTAAAATTGACGGAATATTGAAAAGAATATATATCGACCATATTGATAAATGCTATGCATCATCTTCTGATTTGTTCCATCAATATTGGCTTACACTCCCATTAGATGGTAGCACGACATGTAATTTTATAGTTGTGTATGATTGGAAATATAGAACATGGAAAGTAATAGAAAAAGATACAACCTGTATTGGATTTTTTACAGCAGATAATACAGGAACTTGGAATTCTATATCTGACCTGACATGGAATGAAGTACAAAATCTTACATGGAATTCATCGGATCTTTATGGCGGTAGTAAATACGCAGTATATGGTGGGACAGACGGGAAAGTAAAGAAAAGATTCCCTGGATTCAATAACGATGATGTTGCTTTTACATCAGAACTTGAGACAGGTTGGATGGATTGTGGTGATCCAAACATGGTAAAAGACTTTACTAAAATTATTCCAAGATGGAACGGAACTAATGGCGAATCTGTAACAGTACAATATAAAGTAGACTACGAGACGACATGGGAACCATGCATTAATGAAGACTTGTCCGTAACAGATACACAGCCACAGATTGACATCCACAGTTCTGGAACATTTATCAAGTTTAGATTTAAAATGTCTACAATAAATGCGAATTTTACTATTCATGAAGCAACAATTGTTTATGAAGATAGGGGAGATCGGTAATGGCCGGCCCAATGGGATTTAAAGATTATGAACAAAACACTAGAGGGAGTAGTGATATGGGTGGATCAGGAGCAGGAGGAGGAGTAGCAGAAGCAATAGGGTCTATAGTAGGGGAAGGTATAAAGGCAGAACAAGGTAGCGATAACATATCAAAGCAAATGAGAGTCCCAAAAGAAGTACGAGCATCAACAACAATGGATGCAAAATGGAAGTATCTAAGGAACAGACTTGCAGGGACAGATAGTGCTATTCTTGGTAATATGCAAGCTCAGGGGCTTTCTAACTATATGGGCGCAACAGGTAACTATGGACAGGGGACGTATCAGAGGGAACAGCAGGACGAATGGGACGCAACAAAAGGGGGTATGCGTGGTATGCTTGCCGCCCAAAGAAACGCCCCACAAGGCATCTCTGCTCAGCAGTCTGCTATGAACTTTAAGAATGCAAGCAAAACTGGTCAGCCTGTACCTGTTCAGGAAAAAACAGATTATGGGCAAGCATGGGATGAAGGTTACGATGAAGTAGTCGCAGAGCAAAAGTTTGCAAAAGCAAATCCATCTTTACAGGAGCTACAAGGGATGGTTGGTCAGCTTTTACCTGCAATTGAGTTTATTAAGTATTTTGTTAGTGGTTCAGGAGAGCCAAAAGATTCTGCTCTTAGTGATAGCATCACAAGACTTGACGATTCTATCGCTGTAGGATTAAAAGAAGGGCCGGTTGCTATGATAGCAAGCATTTTGTCTATGGGATCAAGCACAAAGGACGAAAACTCAATATATACAGCATTTAAAAACTCAAAGTTTGGTAAAAATATTGAAGAAGGAAGAGAAACCAGACAGGAAAACTTTAGTAATTTATTTAAGGGGTAACTAATGGCAACTAATCTTGGAAGCGCATTATCAAATGTTGGAAAAACTGTAAGTGGTTATCCAAAAAGTGAAGGATTAACTTCTACTAAAAAAACCCCTGAACAGACTTTCGCAGGTGATGGAAATACTGTCACAACAGCAAAAACAGGGACTACTCTACAGCCATCTACTCCCTATTGGACTAAGAATGGCTACGATGCTAAAACAAACGTTGGAAGGGGCATCGCATCATCAACAGCGGCATCTACAGAGACACCACAGACGTATTGGGCTGGTGGTGTAGAATATAATTCTTCTGACAACAGTCCCGTTACTCAGGCGCAAAGACACGACCTAATAACTAATCAACAGGCAACAACTGGTTCACAGTCAACAGCTGGTTCATCAACAACAGCCTCTACAGCTACTCCATCGACAACCACCCCTACAATTGCTTCACAGACAGCAGCCTCTACAACGGATGCCAATGAGTCTACAGGGACAGTAGATTATAAAGATACTATAACTCAGGAGCAACTTAACATTCAGCTTGATAAAATGAAAGGTACAATCGGAATTTTAGGCCATATGCCAGATTGGGCATATGACCCTAAATGGTACGATGTTCCTCTTGATAAATTTAATTGGGTTGGGATGCGTACTGGAGCAGCTCCCCCAGATTGGGTAGCTCAAGCAACAAGCATTTACCACCCATATGTAACAGGGAGATGGATTGGTAAAGAGGGTGGTGTGCAACCAACACCAGAATATGTTCGGTTTGCTACAGAATGGGAGAATGAGGAGAATTGGAAAGACAGCGACAACTATTATACAAATAATGGTAAAATATATGAGGTAGCACATGGACTTGCTGATGCTGAAAGAGAGAAGATGGACATTGCCGATTATGCAGAAAAGCATGGCATGTCAGAAGAAGAAGTAGTAAATGCTTTCGGTGCGATGCCAACAGAAACAGCTCCTGACGACACTACAACAGGCACTGACGACACTACAACAGAGGATGGCGACGATACAAATTCTTTTGTGCCAGATGTAGTGGATACGTCTGGTTCAAACACAGGACAAGGCGTAGCCGATGTTGAATCTCCAGAATGGGTATCCTTAGGATTTGATAGCGCACAAGAATATGTTGAATGGGCAATGAACAACAACCCAATGGTTGGCCCAAATGGAATAGAAGACCAGTTTTATCAGTCTATGATGGACAGAATAGATAGAAACTATGGTCAAAGTGCGGACGACTTGAGAGACGATGTAAACTTTCAGGCAGAACAACAAGGCATGTTCAGTGGTCTTGACAAGCAAGGACTCCTACTAAGAGAGCAGAGAGAACTTCAAGAAGCAAAAAACATAGAGAAAAGTGATATAGCAAATGAATTCACTTATACTGGAATTGAGCGTGAAAGACTAAGGAACGAACATAATCAAGCCGTTGCACTTGAATGGAAAGGCATGGATAGACAGGAGCAAAAAGACATTAACGACTTTCTTCTTGGCTCATTTCAGGCTGAGATCGATCAGGCTTTTAGCGCAGGGCAGATTGATTTAGGTTGGTTTAATGCAAAAGTAGCAGAGAAGCTTGGAATATCACAACAAAAACTTACTGAATATGGATACGACCTTCAAGCTTGGCAAATCGCCCTAAATGAAATGGTTGCAAATGCACAAATAGAGCAGGATTGGATGAATATACAATTAACATCAGAAAGCGTGATAAGCCAACTTGACGAAGAAAAGCAAAGAACATATCAATCAATGTTTAATTTCATGACTAGTGTTGCTGGAATTGCTACAGGGGGAGGAGCATAATGGGACAGAAAAGCTTAGTTAGTTATATCAAAGACATCTCTCAGGGTCTTTTGGCAGGAGCAGAACAAGGCTATGCAGGTACAAGTAATATGAGTAGAGCAATGCAAGACCGTGACGACCAAACAGAAAGAGAGCGGGCTCGGCAAGAAGAAATAAATCGTCAAGATAAAAATCGTAATACTGGATATGCAAGGACAGACGCAAGGAACAAGATAGTAGATGAAAGGACAGATGCAAGAAATAAAGTAGCAGATACTAGATATGATGAAACAAAAAAATATAGACAGGGGCGTGATACAGTCGGGGACACACGATATACAGATACAATAAAACATAGAGATGAAAGAGAAGGTGTTGCTGATGTACGATATGAAACTGCACAGAAAAAACAAAACGCTCCGTGGAGCCCTGGAACAAGTGATGCTGTACAAACAAAAAAATATCTTGATAAGACATATAGGCCAGAATCAGATCCTTCTGTAAAAAAAACGCAGTTTCTAAATAGTCAAAAAGCACCGCCTGATATGCAGGGTGCTCTTAAAGGGTTAAAAGACAAAGATGGTTTTGTTCCTGTTAAAGAAGCACAAAGCTTGAATGATATTTATTCAGACTCAAATTATGTAGCAGTTCCAGTTGTTACTGGAAAGATTGGAAATTTTTGGCTACCTGAATTCATGGAAAAAGATAAGGGAAAGTTTGTTATAAAGAAAAAAGATGAATTCGGGTATGCAAAAGGACAAATTAAAGAAGTAAAAGGTAAATATTATAGATATAACGGTGGTGACTCATGGGACGAAGCTTAACATCCGCAGAACTGTTCGGTGAAGAAAAACAAAAAAGCATATCATCTGCCGATCTATTTGGCAAGAAAACAGGAGTATCCTCAGCAGATCTTTTTAGTGGTGAAACACAAGAATCAAAACCGTCTATTATGAATGATGTTGTTGGTAAGACGGCATCAAATGTAGCCCAACCCACAGGAACATATCTTAAAAGCCTTGCTACTGAACCTATGGACACATTGATGGCTACGGGCGAAGCAGTTGGAACTACGGCTCTTGATATGGCTGCATATCCATTTAAAGGTGGTGCTCAGATTCTTGGTGGGCCAGAACTCCAAGAAGGAAAACAACCAAAAGGATTTATCCAAAAAGGTCAAAAAGCACTCAGAGATTACAG